>LNFM01000511.1_pt1 | contig 96570 bp, 86 predicted proteins | sample 596031 | NCBI WGS metagenome assembly LNFM01 (sample SAMN04254537, study PRJNA301005) | activated carbon metagenome | isolation source: dual media filters at the Ann Arbor, Michigan drinking water treatment plant | place: USA: Ann Arbor
CAAAGCAGCGTAGCCCAGAGGGCGAAGCGACATTACCGATCTTTGCGCAAGCCTGCGCAAAGCAGCGTAGCCCAGAGGGCGAAGCGACAAAATACTCTACCAGTCGAGTGCGCGAGAGGCGGCTTCGGTCTGCCGCTTTCGGAATTCATCGCGCGAAATTTCTTTGGCTCCCCACTTCACCGTGAGGCTTGTCGAATCCGGCGGTGCGACTTGCACGTCCATCCACGTGAATCCGCGAGATTTCAAATGATCGATCATGTGAATGAATGTGAGTTTCGCCACTTCGGGAATCGTGTGAAACATGCTCTCACCAGAGAACACACCATTGACTGAAACTCCGTACGATCCCGCCACAAGTTCATCACCTCGCCAAATCTCAACACTGTGAGCGCGTCCGGCCTTAAAAAGTCCGGTATAGGCCTGAATGACGGGCTCGAAAATCCATGTTCCCTCGCTGTCCAGAGCACCTGTTGTGGGATTGCGCCGAAGCCTTTGCATATCCGCACACGACCTGATCACCCGCTCAAAAGCCTGATCGTACGTGACCCGAAGTTCACCGCGCTCGATCGCTGCCTCGAGTCTCTTTAGAACTTTTCGGTCCGACTGCCCGATGCGAAGTTCTGAAAAATCCAATACTCCTCGCTTGGGTGGATTGAACCAAACACCATTTCCCGCCGCCGTCATATCGTAAGGAAAAACACCCATTGGGTAGGCTTGAGAGACGGTTTCCAAAGTGATTGGGACTCGATCGGTGACCAATCCATTTGCGGCATCATAAGGTGGACGCGAAAGCTCGGCCGAAAAACCAGCTGGAGAATTGGCCAGAGAATTTGCAGGAGAACTCGCCGACGACTGAAATAGTGCGCTGCACGTTTCGCCGGAGGAAGCCGGGGCGGCCGAGGGAACCGAACTCACGATGAGTACGACTAAAGCTAAAATGAAGCGAGCGCTGAAAACTTTGATCAATTGTCCCCTCGAACGATTTATCTAGCTGATTTGCTCTATAACTTCGCTCCATTTTGGAACCATTGAATTTTGGATAAAAACCGTCGAGAAGTTTTTCTAAGTCAGATCTGTCAGGCAGTCGTTGGCTGTTTTTTGAGCGCTCCTCAAGATATCTCCCGGGGACTCTGTTCGTTTTTTAGCCAGACAAAGCTCTTTCCATTCGGAGTCGTAGACCTCTTCATCTGCTGGCCTGATCGCTTGCGAAAGCGGTGGGCTTTTGTACTCGGATCGCACCCCGTCCCAGCCTTCAAACACTCTCGTAACACCCGTCTCTCGGGTTCCGGTCCGAAGGTCCTCGATCTCGAAGTTCGGTGTGAGTCCGGCTTTCCCTCCACCATCGGGAATGTCGAGCGAAAGATTCGGCATCGCCAGACCCGAAAGTTTCCCCCAGAGTTCCGCTTGAATTTCGAGGCTCTCTTCAACGCTTGTGCGTAGATGATCTGTGCCGAACGAAGGATCACACTGAAACATGTAATAGGGCTTCACGCGCAGGAACAAAAGTCGTCTTGAAAGTGCGGCCACAATCGCAGCCGAATTGTTCACACCGTTCAAAAGAACCATCTGATTGAAAACAGGAATGCCGTTATCGACAAGTCGCTCCAGCGCCCCGGCCGCTTCCGCAGTGAGTTCTCGAGGATGATTGAAGTGAGTCATTAAAAATAAGGGCTTCGCTTTTTTTAGAATCCGAACCAGCCCTTCGGTCACTCGCATCGGACACACGACCGGCATTCGAGTGCCGATGCGAATGATCTCAATGTGATCGATATCACGAAGATCGGTGAGGACTCGGTCCAATCGCTCATCGGATAAAGTCAGCGGATCGCCTCCAGACAAAATAACTTCGCGAACGCCCGTCGCTTGCCTCAAGTAGGATAGTGCTGCTTCGTATTCACTATTTTTTGCGAAGCTCGCTTCACCGCCCGTGAAATGCTTCCTCGTACAAAAGCGGCAGTAGACCGAACAAAAATCAGTGACGAGAAAGAGGACCCGGTCCGGATAACGATGCACAAGTCTTGGTGCCGGACTATTGAGACGCTCACCCAAAGGATCCAGCATCGCCTGTGTTCCCCGGTGAAGCTCCTCACGGCGAGGCATCAGAATTTTTCGAATCGGATCTTGAGCGCTCACAGTCCGGCCTTCCGCCGGGCCCAGAGTCGACGCCATCGTCGCGCCGAGTGCCAGCGCCGCATAATAAGGTGTGGTTCGAACTTCGAAAAGTTTGAGATCTCCGCTTGAGCCCTGAAAACCAGCGACTTCATCCGGTGTGAGCTTAAAGTGCTGGCGAAAGTCGGCTTCGTTTTTCAACGACGCTCGCATTTGCCAATTCCAATCCAACCAATTTTCATCGGAAACGGTTTGGAGGCGGCTCGAATCTTTGTTTGTCCCCTGAATTCTGGGTGCTGGCTCAAATCGAATACGCATCGCCAAACCGTGTATCACTCCTGAAAGCCTCTCGCCTAGCGAACAGAATATATAGACAGACCCATAGGGGCCGCCACGTGTGAACTGACGGGCGCGAATTGCGCTCTTTGCGGTGTCAGGAATTTCGACACTGTAAGAGGCTGAAATCTCGATGAATTTTAGGTGACCGGTACCCCCTGTCGGGATCGTTCGCACTTTGGGGGGTGGTGACCGTGGGTCAAAGGGTTCGGGATTTGGGGAACTTTCCTTCGTGGTTTCGGTGATTTACGTCGCTGGCACGGTCGAAACGGTCGCGGCGGCTCGAGTCTTGGACTGTAATGAGGGTGTAGGATTTTTTTAACGGTTTGGATGGAGGCTTTTATGAAACTCACGAAAACAGCAGCGCTCAAAGGTGCTCTTCTTATGGTGCTTGCGGCGAATATGTCGTGGGACCGAATCAGCTTCGAATCGATCAATCTCGCTTCGACGGGTGAAGTGGTGAAAGCTTCGCCCGCAGGCGCTGTCGCCGCGGCTCCAGTTCCAGAGACTCCGCCTCATCACACAGCTTCTGCCTTGAAAGTCTCTCAGCCCGAGCATTCATCGACACTTCAAATGTGCGGTGAAGCTTACGCGATTCACTATCAGCAGTTTGAAGAGCGCGGCGTAACCATGACTCGCCTCTCGGCAAGAAAAGCGACAAGCACTCCGGACAAATGGGATGTCGCTGTTATCCTTCGCTCCGATTTGATTGAGACAATCTCTGAAAAAGAGTCAGCTCACCGAATTCTTGCGACCAACGTAAAAGAGTACCGCGCGAAACGCAAAGAGGCCTGCGGACAGGAAGTCGCTACAGCGAACACGCCTAAGAAAGAAGAAGTAAAATCCGAGCAGGACGAAGAAAAACAGCGCATTGCTGACGGCATGAAGAAGTGCACGCTCGACAAAAACGGCAATGCCGTCGAGCGCGACGAGCGTCTGTCTTGCTTCGTCAACCAGCTTGCTAGCCTGGATAAGTCCATTGATAAGAAAAATGCCGCTGGTAAGCGTCTTTCCGAAGAAGCTCTTTCACGAACCGCGATGTCTGAACTTCAGCGCCTCCAGAAAGAAATCAAAGTCGCAGCTAAGAAAGATCTTCTTTCAAAAGACGATTCGCGCGCAGAGGAAGCGCAAGGCCTTTTAGTCGATGCGATGGATTCCATCGAAGAGATCGCGGCTGTTTATGACCTTGGTGTTAATCCAAGAACAGGTCGCGCAAACAACTCGGTATCAAAACTCATCGGCGAACTCTCGGCCTTGAAGCAAGCTTCTGAAACAAAAGCAGAATCTGAAAAGTATGCTGAAGAAGCGAAACTTGTTCGAGACGACATGCGCCAGTCTTACGAATCAGCCCTTCGCAATCCTCTGGACCCTTACGCGCTACAGAACTACAGAGCGGCTCACTCGCAGTATGATGGCTTCGTGAGAGACATCCAGAACAACTTCGAGCCAAACTACTTGAACCCACTCAATGTCTATAAGCGTGCGGGCCTCATTTCGAGCGGCGAATTTAACGAGTTCACACGGTCGTTCAGCGATATCCAGCGTCTCCTGAAGGAAGCCGTCAGCACTTCAGCGACGCAGACGTCGGACCGAACGCGCCCAACAGGGACTATCACTGGATCGGTCTTGGATTCTGAAAGAACACTTCCTTCGAATCTCGCATCTCTTCGCCTTCAGGGATCTACGTCTACAAACCGGATCCTTGGAACAACGATTCCGTCAGCGGCACCGATCATTAACCTTCCGGCGATCCCGCAACAGAATTTGACTCCGCCTCGTTCGATCTTCGGAAACTAAGCCCAAGAAGATATCTTTCAGCGCGCCTCTCTGGCGCGCTTTTCTCGATGCGCTCTTGTAGTGCGAGCGAAAAAAAACCTGGGGGATTGCTCCCCCAGGGCCCTGCTCCGCGATTCAATCGGCTTGAGTTCAAGCTGAAATCAAGATGCAAATCAAAGATGTAATCAAACTGCTTTAGAATCGAATTGCGGCCTTGGTCGTAAGTCCATAAGCGAACGAGTTATCCAGGTTCGCAGGTCCCGCTTTCCAAGCCGCGCCTGGGAAAAGAAGACCCACCTCTGTCACCCACGTAAACCGATCAAACGGCGACCACGTGAGATTCAAATCAAGTTCATAGCCAAGATCACTCGCCGTCGTTCCGCCTGCGATCGGATCTTTGTTGAGAAGGCCCGTGATAAAGGTCGCACCATAGCTCCATCGATCGTTCGATTTGTACTGAGCGCTTGGGGCCACATAAATGACGTTCGAAATCGCTTCAGTATCGATTTGCGAAGCGGCCGACGTGGTCGTGTCACGGTAAAGGCCCGTGCGCAAAAAGTCGCGCTGACCCATCGGATGTGTGAACATCAATTGTCCCACGCGGTAATTGCGGCTGAACACATAACCTTCTTGTGCGTTCGTCGATCCTGGGTCATCTCCCGAGGCGAAGCCGGCTTTCAACATCGATGACCACTTTGAATCTTCGGGCTTCCAGGCGATTTCAGTCGCAAGTCCAAAGCCGTTGATTTCAACGCTCTGGCCGCCGGTTGTGACAACGCCTGTCTCACCGCTCAACAGTCCCGCTTCAACAGCAACACTGACGGCAGAAATCTTCTGCGACGTAAATATTCCGATGTGATTTTGTTTGTAGCTTCCGGTTCTGGTCGACCCTGTTCCGCCCACTAGATCAGTTCCTGAAATAATGTCGTTTCCGGATCCCACGCGTGCCTGGTACATCAGACCGATCGACAGATCCGTCTCGGGATTGTCGTACTGAAAGTGAAACATGTAATCACTGACATCATCGTTTTTATTGACGGGTCCTTGATTCACTTTGCCGATGATCGGCATGAAGAACATATTTCCCGCGACGATTTTATAGCCGACCATATCGAGAGTCGAAAGGTAGTGATCGAAACTTCCAGTCCCTGAGTTGAAGTAGCTACCAAGACCGAAATGAATCGGCGCGCGTCCCGCGACCAGTTGGCCAAACTCTTGGGCCCAGCTGAGATAAAGTTCGGTGACCGCGAGGCTACCCGACGCTTGGTTTCGCGACAGCACGTTGGTGTTGTCACCTGTCGTTGGAGTTCCAGAGCCGACGCCTTGGCCGACGAATTCACCGGCCTGAGAATTTGCGCCAAAGCCTGAGTTATTTAAAAGATCAAAGCGGCCAAAAATCGTAATGCCGTCGGCAGCGACGATTTTTGGAGCGAGCACCAAGTGGTGAAGCATGTATGTCTTGCCGGCTTTACTGGACGTAAACTCTGGGTTCTCAACTTTAACGGCTTCAAAGCGGTAAAGGCCGCCCCACTGAAGATCAGCCCCGTGAGAAGCGCTTGCGAAAACCGAAAGTCCCACCGCGCATGCCGCCGAGGAAACTAAAAGTCGAGAAAGGTTCTTGGAAAATTTCATGAAAGACCTCCGGTAGATGTCGCGCCATTTGTCGCGCCAGATGGCGCAACATCTGTCGAGTATGACGAACAAGTTTTTCGGCATACTGTTCTTCGATGCCCTAGTCGGCAACGAGACGCGCTCATGGTCAATAGAAACCTTACATTGCCATACATCACAATAGGTGACGACCCTGACAAATCGGGACAGCACGGCCGTCGGTAAAATGACAAAAGCCGCTCAGAGAGCGGCTTTCATCGGGATTCTAACCAGTGTCTTTTAATTCAAAAACTCACTTTAACTTTGAAAGCTCAAGCTGTCGTAACGCCAAGCAAATCTGTTTCACGCAAGATAACAAACTTCGATCCTTCAACTTCGATCTCTGCGCCTGACCAAGCCGTGAACAAAACGCGGTCGCCTACTTTTACATCACAAGGCCGGGTTCGACCCTTGGCGTCGCGATGTCCACGACCAACCGCAACGACTCTGCCGACGGTCGGTTTTTCTTGCGCCGAATCGGGAATAAACAAACCGCCGGCTGTTTTTTCCGGAGCAACGACCCGTTCAATGACAATGCGGTCGTCGAGGGGAATAAAGCGCGGTACGCCACTTCTGACCTTGGACTGCGACGAGCTTGCAGCTTTGGTATTCTGACTCTTCGCAACTGGCGCTGGTGCCTTTGAATTTGCTGGTTTTGATTTTGCCGCTTGGGGCTTTGCAGGTTTCGAAGGGGTCGCAGATTTTTTAGCGACGGCTTTTGCTTTCGAATTTGTTTTCGACTTTACGGGAGCCGCAGATTTTTTTGCTGGTTTCGAGTTTGATTTTTTAGCCGATTTTTTAGCCATGAGAAACTTCGCCTCTGTTCGTAACTAGTGTGGACTTCAACGTGCACGGTACTTAAGGTGATTTCCTACGATAATCAAGCGAAGGAGAGCCGATTCATGCCGGGACGCAAACGCCGCATTCTTCTTATCGCAACTCTCGTGTCTCTTCTACTGTTGGCCATCGCCGGAACGGTGACGTCGATTTGGCTATTTCAGTTGGACCGTGACATTGCGCTTCGCTTTCAGCAAAAACGATTCGCGCCACCGGTCGAGTTCTTCTCGGCCCCCGAGCTGATACGAACCGGGCAGTCATTAAACCCTACGGAACTCATGACCATTTTCACTCGTCGGGGCTACCGTTTGCGCGAGTTCGGACAACCTCTTCAGCCGTTGGACGCCAGCCGATGGCCCGGCGATGGATGCCGTTCGATTCTTCCCGTCGACGCCATTCCAGTGGAGTCTGCAGTTAAAACTTGCGTCGCGTTTCGCCACCAAGTCAGTTCCAATTCTGTCGACGCTCCCAATGACTCGGCGGCCGAGCCCGTTCAGATCATTGTGTTCGGAGCGAGCAACGATGTGCTTGGCACATTTGCCGGAGTTAATCCTCGCGCGGTCGAGTCGACGGTTCTAAATCCCGAAATGTTTGCTCAGTACTACGGCGACAAACCGACCCTTCGCACCGAGGTAAATCTTGGCCAAATCCCACCGCAGTGCAAAGACGCGCTGATCGCCATTGAAGACCCAGGGTTCCTTGATCACGCCGGTATCAGCTTTACTTCGCTCGTTCGCGCGATGGTCGCGAATCTAAAGCGTGGGCGCTTTGCACAGGGCGGAAGCACCATCACGCAGCAGCTCGTGAAAAACTACTTTCTCACCGAAGAGAAAACGCTTCGAAGAAAGTTAACTGAAATCGCGATGGCGTTTCTGGTCGAGCGACGGGCCACCAAAGAAGACATTTTGGAAACGTACATGAACCTCATCTACATGGGGCAGAACGGCTCGTTTGAAGTTCGCGGTTTTGCGGCCGCAGCTCAACACTATTTCGCGAAACCCATCGACACTCTTGATCTTCCCGAATGCGCGCTTCTTGCCGCCGTTCTCAACAGTCCTGGTCTCTACAACCCCTTCACGAAACCCGAGGCCGCCCAAAAGCGGCGCGCGCGTGTTCTTGAAAAAATGCTCGAAACAGGTCGCATCGATACGTTGTCTCATGGAAAAGCCACCGAAGCCCCACTGCCAAAAGTTCCCGCGCGAAGCCTCACCGAGCCAGCACCTTACTTTGTTAAAGCGGTGAGAAAAGAGCTCGAGAATCTCAAACTTGATGTCACCCTCGGACTTCGCGTGTTCACGACACTTGATCTTCGCGCACAAGAGGCGGCACAAAAATCCGTTCGAGCGGGGCTTGAGCGTCTTGAAACAACGGTCCCTCAAATTAAGAAAATAAAAGCGACCGGAAAAAATCTTGAAGCTTTGCTCGTAGCCAGTGACCCGTCGTCGGGTTTCATCACAGCTATCGTCGGCGGTCGCAGCTACACAGCCACGCAGTACAATCGAGCCATCGAAAGCCGCCGCCAAGTGGGTTCGGTCATGAAGCCCTTTGTTTATTTAGCAGCGCTTGAGACGGGACGCCGAGACGGCGAGCCCTACACGCCACTCACAACCATCGACGACACAGCGTACACCGTAAAATACGAAGGCCAATCGTGGTCGCCAAAAAACTACGATGGAAAATTTCGCGGTAAAGTGCCGCTTTGGTTCGCCCTGGTCGAGTCTCTCAACGTATCGACCGCGAGGCTTGGGCAAGACGTCGGCATTACCAGCGTGATCGATGTCTCTCGCCGACTTGGTATCGACGCGAAGCTTGAGAATGTTCCCTCGCTGGCTCTTGGCGCGTTCGAGCTTGCTCCGCTGGGTGTCCTCACGGCCTATACAACGTTGGCTCGCTTGGGGTCTCGTGTTCCTCTTTCGACCGTTTACCGCGTCGAAGATTTGAGCGGCACTGAACTTCATATTTTTCGGCCGACTGCTGAAGCCGCCGTCACGCCGGAAGCGACAAGTCTTCTTGTAGGAATTCTTAAAAATGTTGTCGATCAAGGTACCGGCCGCGGTGCCCGAGCCATGGGACTTGTTGGAGCGGCCGCCGGAAAAACCGGTACAACCAATGACAAAAAAGATGCGTGGTTTGCGGGGTTCTCTCCTCACCAAGCGGCCGTCGTTTGGGTCGGCTATGACGACAACACGTCGCACGGACTCACCGGAGGCGGAGGAGCCGTTCCGATATGGAGTCAATTCATGAAGGAGTCACAAAAACTTTCTCCGGAAGCCGCGAAGACTCTCGAGTTCCCGTGGCCCGACAGCGTCGAACAACATACCCTCGACGCTTCAGATCTTGAACCCTATCCCGGCATCGGCGACCTCGTTACCCCACCGATCCAACTCATCCGCCGCAAGCCCGAAACTACCCGCAGCTTTTTCTAGCCGGCAACTGCTGAACCCCGCCGCTTTTCGCAGCGGCGCAATCTCAACGCGGGAATAAATCTGCCCATGAGTACAGGGCCCAGAATTTGAGCGGCGGACAAAATATTGTGCTGCCGGCAGTAGCCCCTAGCAGAATTGCCTTATTTTTCACCTCCGCTGGCGACGGTAGCGCGGGCAATTTCTGATTCAATCGCCTCTCGCCGACTGACTCACCTCGGGCTCTGATCGACTGAGTGGGATCTTTGGTCGGAAGAAGAAGTACCCCAACTTCAGGGACTGCGACCATGGTCGTATTGTTAAAACCGCTTTCTAGAGAGTAAAATGAAATTATGCGAATTTTAATTCTCATTTCCCTTATTGGCGTGTCTTGTTCAACGCCGCCAAAAGCTGACGAAAGTATCAAAAGAATTCCAGCGAATCAGGTGTTGGTCGATGAAGAGTTTATTGAAAACTCCGTCGGCAAACCATTTATTTATGTCCACCCCCAAAAGACAGACGGTGAACCCAACTGTGTTGCGGCCGCACTTCGCGCCGGAGGATATCTTCCCGCATTTGTCGTCAACGGGACGGACGCTATGTACGATAATATTCTTCCATTATGCTTTCGACGAAAGACGGAAGCAGAGCCTCCTGCCAAAGGAGATCTTGGAGTCATTTATGCCGAGAGAGCGCCGACGCTAGCGCATATGGTTCTTTTTCTTGATAACGATCGAGTGTTTGAAAAGCCTGGTCCGCAAAATGATCAAGTCTTTCGCTACAATTCGTGGAAACAAAACCGGGCCTCGGTATCTGATTTTGAAGGATATTCGCTGCAAGTCTGGACATATGATCCCGCGACAAGTTGTCCTCTGAATGAGATTTCTAGAGATTTCAATAAGCCGGAATCCAACAATCTCCGTGTCGCCGCCAAGGAGATTGAGCAAAGAATATTTTTAGGCAATTGGGATGCAAAAAAGGCATTCAGCAAAAACAATTGGACGACATGATTAGACGGAATGAATGGAAAACTAGCCGGCTGCTTTCTGGAAAGAAAACCGATTTTAAATCTCTGTACCCTGAATATTATAAACTCCAATTTAAGACTGACGTTTTTAAAACTCTACTTCGAACGCCGTAGTAAACGCCGTTTCTTCATCGGATCGACCGAAAGTGCGAACGACTATCGAATTGCCGTCCCCTGATGAAACCTCATCTGCCAGCCGTCTTCGGTTTTCGACCAAATCGACGTGCGGTTCGCCTTTTCGAGCTCTTCGTATTGCGCTTCGCTGATATAAGTGACTTGGACCGTGGATTGGTCCAATGACCTCACTTGAAAACTTTGAAGTGGAAGCTTGGCGCGTATGTCCTGAGCTTCAGTTCGAATCATTTCTGCCCGCGAGTAAACGCGGCCGGATCGACCGAATTCGAAACAGTCTGGAGCAAAAAATCTTTCTTGATGAGCCAAATCATAACGAGTCTCGCTTCGCCAAAAAGACTCTTCTAAGCCCCTAAGCTCTTCGATGTCTTTTTGAGTAAGTTGCATCTCGGTTTTACCTAGTTAGAAAAATTTCGAAATTGCGGCCGTTATCGCGACCGCAAACGTGACGATGGCGCCGACGAGAGCGCCCAGCTTAATAATCAAACGGTACTCGAGTTCCTTTAGATCCTGCTTGGTTGCCACGTCGCCCAGATACAGTTTTTTTTGAAGGTAGTCCAACGCACAATACGTAGTTCGACGGTCATCAATGGGTAATGGGGTCGCAAGCTCCAGAAATTTTTGCGACGGTTTCAGGCGCCGCGCTGAAGTAAGACTTGACATGGGTTTTTCCCGGATTTGCTCGAAGTCGTTCGTCTGAACGAGAGCCTCATTAGCGACCGCCCGTAGCGAGCATAAGGCTCTCGTGGTGCGTTCCACTTACCTATTTCTTCACGAATACGTTCTTAGAATTTTCGTCGTGTGTGTGGTCCACGAGAGGCTCGATTTTCAGTTTCAAATCCGGGTGTAGAACGGCCTTTCTAAAGGAGAAACCGATGGAAAATCCCACGAAAACGCCGATGCAAGAAGTCCGATCCCTCTCAAACCAGGAACTCGTTCGCAAGATCAGTTTATTAGCGGCGGAGGAGCGGCGATTGACCATTGAAGTTTTGCGCCTTTTGCGCGAGATCGAACGCCGTCAGCTTTTTGCTGAGCTCGGATTTCCCTCTCTCTTTGCGTATTGCACAAAGGAACTTCGCTATTCGGAAGCGGCCGCATGTCGACGAATCGAAGCGATGAGGGCCTTGCGCGAAACTTCTGAAATTGAATCCAAACTTGAAACTGGGGAACTAAGTCTCTCGGTCGTTACTCAAGCTCGAACGGTAATTCGGCAGCACGAAAAGTTCGCAGGTACTAAAGTGACCCCTGAAAAAAGAAAGGACGTGATGCTCTCACTTTGAGGACAATCGAAACGCGAAGCTGAAAGAGTTCTGGCCGAGCAGTTTTCAACACCACCTCCAGTGACACCTGTCGCACAACGCGAGACCGGGCGAGGCACAACACGCGTGACGATCGAATTCACTGAAGCTGAAATGAAAGTGTTCGACGAGATTCATCGATTGTCCGGCCGACCGCAGGATTTAAAAGAAACCATGCTTCGCCTGGCCGCGAAAGAACTTACGCAGTTAAAAAAATCTCGCGGTGAGATGCCGGTTCGAGAAAAGCAATCAAATCAACCATCGACTCAGCAATCACCTCCGCCAGCGGAGGTGAAAAAAGAGGCTATATCTGAAGGAAAGGCCCCATCGAAAGAAACGTCGCTGCCGCTGAATTCACGGACGATTTCAGTCACGGTAAAGCGATCTGTTTGGGAAAGAGCTCACGGTCGCTGCGAGTACAGAGCTGAAAATGGCGCGAGGTGCGAAGCAAGGTATTCGCTCGAATACGATCACGTGACGCCCGTGTCATTGGGTGGGCTCTCGAATAAAGACAATCTCAGGGTCTACTGTCGACAGCACAATGTTCTCGCAGCCACTCAGATTTTCGGACGGACGCACATGGTCACATACCTACCTAAACTGCGATAGCGTCGTCGGGCCCGCGAGCAGCTATTCATTGCTACCAATTCGCTACGAAAAAATGAACGCCCGGACGCATTTTGACCGGCCGGCGGATTGCTAAGGAATAGGCCGGAACTGGCCGAGGACGCAGGATGCGAGGCCTCACGGCACTCGGAAGATGTTTAAACGCATCTCACCGATGATTGGCCGCGCCATCGGGATCAAAACGACACCGATTTTCAAAACGCGTGTACTTTTCGACCCCGAAAATGAAGCCTAAGCGAGCCCGGAAAAAGGTCCACGAACGACCAGAAGACAGACGGAAAGACAGAAAAAGGACAGATTTTTAAAATGAGTGAAACACTGGCCAAAAAGAACAATCCAAGTGCTTCGATCGGCGAACCTGCTTCGTCGGCCGACTCGCGCTCGGCCGCGCCAGAGCTCATCCGCTCGGGCGACGTTTTGGCTCTTCGTGATCCGAAGACTGGCCGAGTTCTTGGTTTTCACGGCCGAGAGATGCAGGTCGCAGAACTCGCGCCCGAACTTTGGACGGGACTCTTCAAAGGTCAGAACTCACCAAACCTTTCCGATGACGAGCGCGAAGCCTTGAACGAACTCGCGCTCTGGAAAATTTCGAAGGGCAATTCTGAACCCAGCGCGAAAACAACCCCTGGAATGCCATCAACGGGAGTTCAACCCGGCGTAACGCCGAAAACTCGAGCTTCGGAACCTGCGATTCGCTCGCTCACGATCAACGTGGCGCAAGTTTGCAATCTTGCGTGCACCTACTGCGCGGCGGGCGGCGACGGAACCTATGGTTCGAAAATTAAAACTCCCGAACTTGAACGCACACGCTTACAGCTTGCGATGCTTCTTGAAAAAGTGCCCACGGGCGGACGCTTTGCCATCACGTTTTTGGGCGGCGAACCACTTTTGGTTCCAGAATTAATTTCGTCTCTGGCGAGAGAGGCTCAACTTCTCGTTGTCGGCCGCGATATCAAACTTCGTTTCGATATCGTGACCAACGGAACTCTCGTTACGCCTGAAATCGCAGAGCTCCTGGCAAAACTTCAAGCGAACGTCACTGTGTCGATCGACGGTGCGCCGGAAGACAATGACCGCGCGCGCCTCACAAAATCGGGACGTGGATCAAGTGCTATGATTTTAAAGGGATTGGCCGAGCTCATCAAAGTGAAAGATCGTTTGGGATCGCTCACTGCAGGTGCCGTTTTTGGTTCCCACAATTTGAATGTCGTCGCCGCTTGGAAGTTTCTCTCCGAGCTTCCGTTTGACTCGATGAAATTCGACTTTGCGGCCGAAGCCGGTGATGAATTCGCGTCGCGACGATTCGCTCAAGGCGTTGTGGACGTGGCCGAGTTGGCGTTTCTTCGCGGCGGAGAGACCGAACTTCGAAGACTTCACACCTTCAACCATCTCTTTGAAACACTCGATAGTGGGCTTCGGGTCGAGAACCACTGCCTCGCGGGAAAGAATCACTTGCAGCTCGACACCGATGGCCGCTTCACGGCTTGTCAGTGGTTCGTAGGCCAAGCTGACGAAATACTGGGCCAGGGAACGACACTTGATCTTTCTCCACAAAATCCGAAGTTCACGACATTTCAAGAGCCTCTCGTCGAGAAAAGCGGTTGCAACACGTGCTGGGCCCGCCACATCTGCGGCGGCGGCTGTATGCACGTCAATAAAGTGAAAACAGGAAATAAACACAAGGTCGACCAGGCCTACTGTGAGCGAACTCGAACGATCATTGCCAAAGGAATTGAACGTTATGCCGAAGCAAGATATCACACAGACCGGAATCAGAACGGAGCCGCCAGTGAAATTCATTAAAGTCCTCAATAAGCACACGTCGTCGAATGCGAGTTCGAACGTCGGTACTATTTCTGGACAGAATTCAAGCTCCACCACTGCTGGTGCGTCGGATTCGACCGCTGTGCAAATGGAGAACTCGAAGATTCAGCCGCCGTCGCACGCGTCAGGCACTGGTACTCGGCCCGGCGGAGGCTGTATTCCAGTCTCGGGAATCGATCTTTAGTTTTAGGGTGGTTATCGAAAAATGACCGCAAGTCGCTGGCGCAAGATTTTAGTTCACTTGTCGCGACTTGCGTTTGCTTTTGCGATCACAGCGATCCTCACACAGTTCCCTTTTGATTATATCGAATCATTTCTCTACGACGCTCGCGTCCGGCTTCGCCCGCCTCCAGCACCTTCAGGCTTTATCGAAACTATCGTTATCGATGCGGCAACGATTCAAAATCTTGGGCGGGTGCCAAACGCCAATGACTTTCGGGTCCTGATTGAACGACTTCATGAGGCAGGGGCCCATAGCATCGTCTCGCTCGTAAACCCGAACGAAGCTGTCGGGTCTCTTGATGAGGTGCGATCTCTCGCAAAAACAGCTGCGAGCCTCACAAACTTTTATGTGGCCGTCGACGACGTTCCCTTAAGTGGAGAAAAAAACGCCCTTCAGTTATCACCTCCATTCGAAAACGTGCGTGCCGCCAGTGCGCCGGTTCCGGTCGACCGAAATATTTTTGCCCGAGACGATGTCTCGCGCCGAATGATGCTCGCCTACCAAGGGTTACCGACGCTTCACCCGATCATTGCCGGCGAATTTAATCCTGATCTAAAGTCTAAATTCCAAACGGCTGAAGGTTACCAGCGCGACGCTTTTCGTGGCGTTTTTGAATATTTGCAAAGCGATCAGCTCTACATTCAGTTCGCCCCCACCGGAACTTACGTTCCCAGCAGCTATTCAAGTTTGCTTGCCGAGGAATCTCGAGAAAGTCTTAAAAAGTTTAAAGGTAAGATCGTCATCGTCGGTCGCGACATTCAGACAACCTCAAAAGACTACGTTCGGACGCCCTACTCCCGCGACATTGTTGCCATGACCATTGTCGAACTCAGCGCAAACATGTTCGATACGGTCATTCGCAATGATGCGACGACACGCGCCCCCCGCTGGGTGAATATTCTCATCACCGGGCTCATCTCTTACCTGACAGTGATTGTCGTGCTGACGCTGACTCCAACGACCGGCCTCTTAACGTTAGGTTCCACCATTTTTGGCTACTTTGTCGTGGCCTTACTCACGCTTTGGATCGGTCAAACGTGGATCGACATGGCTCATCCGTTTTTGGCCATCTTCATCTGCTACTACTTTTTTATTCCCTACCGCCTCATTCTCGAGAATCGGCGAAGCTGGGAGTATTACCAGAAAAACAAATTGCTCACTCAGGTCGAAGAACTGAAAACCAATTTTCTCTCGATGATGTCGCACGATCTGAAAACTCCGATTGCTCGCATCCAAGGTATGGCCGACGTCGTGAAGTCGGATCCAAACCCATTGTCGCCACGTCAGAAAGAGGCGGTCGACACATTAAGGCGCTCCAGCGACGAGCTTTTAGAATTTATCACCGGAGTTCTGAATCTTGGGCGGATCGAATCCAAGGCGATCCAGCTGCACTTTCATTCAAAAGACGTCAATAGCGTGGTCCGCGACGTTGTTGCCAAACTGGATTACCTCGCTCGGTCGAAGCAAATCGAGATTAGAACCGAGCTTGAGACCCTTTTCAGCATTCGTTTCGATGTGGACCTCATGAAACAAGTGCTCTCGAACCTGGTAGAAAACGCCATCAAGTACAGCCCTGAAAATAGTTCGATCCTCGTGACGACCGAAGAGCGCGACGGCTGGATTGTCGTTCAGGTCGCTGATCAGGGCCCTGGCATTCCTGAGGATGAACTTCCTCGCATCTTTATGAAATTTTATCGCAGTCGAAACGCCAAAGGATCCGCCATTAAAGGTTCCGGTCTCGGTCTCTATCTTGCTAAATACTTCGTGGAATTGCATAAAGGCCGGATCAGTGTGGATTCGACCGAGGGGCAAGGGTCTACGTTCACTGTTGAATTACCAACTATCTAAGGGGATCAAGTGCTTCGAATTCTCGTTGCCGATGATGATGCTGGACTTCGATTCTCGGTCAGAGAAGCTCTCGCTTCTGTCAAAAGCTACGATGTCCATGAGGCTCATGACGGCCTAGAAGCCGTCGAAAAGGTTCGCGCAGGTCGCTTTGATCTTGTGGTTCTTGATGTCGACATGCCTCGCCTATCTGGTCTGGAAGCTCTGAAACTCATTAAAGAATTCGATCCCTCTATTCAGGTCATTATTATGACCGCCTACGCCAACATTGATGATGCTGTCGCCGTCGTAAAAGAGGGCGCCTACAACTATTTGTCAAAACCCGTCGCTTCGGAAGACCTACTCAGCATGACCGAGCGAGCACTTAAGGCTCAGTCGCTGATTTCAAGTATCGCTGCAAGTGCCCCGATTTTGACTGAAGCCGGTCGGAAAATTATTGGCTCTTCGAACGAAATGCAGAAGGTCTTTAACATCATCAACCGGCTCTCAAAAGTCGACACTCCGGTTTTGATTCGCGGCGCTTCTGGAACTGGAAAAGAACTCGTCGCCCGCGCTGTTCATTTTAATAGCTCAAGAAAAGACGGCAAGTTCGTCGCCATCAACTGCTCTGCGATTCCTGAGAATCTTTTTGAAAGTGAACTTTTCGGTCACGAAAAAGGCTCTTTCACAGGTGCCCACGAAAGAAAAATCGGGCGGTTTCAATATGCCGAAGGTGGAACGCTTTTTCTTGATGAGCTTGGCGAAATGCCGATCACGATGCAGGTTAAGCTTCTTCGAGTTCTTCAAGAAAAGGTCTTCACGCCCGTTGGTTCGAATCGCGAGATCGAATCCAATGTTCGCGTGATCGCTGCGACCAATCGGAACCTTGAGACAATGATCGCCGAGGGTAAATTCCGGGAAGACCTCTATTACCGTCTCAACGTTGTGCCAATTTATTTGCCGGCTCTGAGCGAGCGTAAAAACGATCTCGAAAATCTTGTTTCGGGCTTCATCAAAAAGTTCAACTTGGCGCACAGTAAGCGCATCACGAATGTCGCTCCGGACGCGATGGTTGTATTAAAGCGCTACAGCTGGCCCGGAAATATTCGAGAGCTCGAGAATGTGATCGAGCACTGCTTTATTCTTGAAAGCTCCAACACACTTTCGCTCACTTCGATTCCAGAAAATGTTTTGAATGCCGTCGGCGTTCAATTGAACGGCGCGGGACTCGAAGCGCTGATCCAAACTTCCAACGAGATGGCTGCGATGAGTTCGCCAATGGCGACTCAGAGATTGACGGCCCACTCGGACACTGGGTTGGCTCGCGGGACAGAGGATGAAGACTGCGATGACGAATCGTCCCTTGGTTCTTTGAATGGCGGAGACGCCATCGACTCGAGCGATATCGATGAATCTATTCCGAGCGTTTCCATCGGTGGCGACACACTTGATTTCAATAAACACAAAGAAGCTTTCGAGCGTGAATTCATCGTCAAAGCTCTGAAGACTTTCAAAGGTCGGATCAACCAAACCGCGCTTCACGCCAACATTCCGAAGAAGACACTTCTTCGAAAAATCGAAAAGTACGGCATCATTGCGCGCGACTACGCTGATCCAAAATAGAAATCACGGCCACCAAATCGGCGGTGGTTGCGGTTGAGAATTTGACGCTGATTGCGGTGCTTAAAACTTGATCAAAGCTTGTTTTTTCTTGAGTGAAACGTAGGCGCGTCGTTAACGTCGCTCCCTTATGTCGACCTCAGGTTTTCCGCCGCACCCAAACTCATCTTCTGGCATGTCTTCTGGCGTTTCTTCTGGCGTCTCTTCTGGCATTTCGTCAGCCACTTATGGTCGTGGCGATCTTCAAGCGGCGTTCAACTGGCTCGTTAATCAACCCGAACATATTCGCAAACAGGCTTCGGATCCCGACCGATTGATGACGCTTTATTATCGATCGAGCGGCCGCCCCGAAATGGCTCGCCCGGAACCAAGCGTTCCGGAATCGCCCCGAATGGAAACCGAAGCTCCCGTCAGTAGCCAAAACTTTCTCTCGGATCTCCGTCAGATCAATGAGGCAATGCGTCAGTTCGATCGCCCGGTGGGTCATGGTTCGGCGATCAGTTCCGGAAGTGGTTCCGGTCACACAATGTCAGCTTCGATGGCCAGCGCTTTGTCACAGTCGGCGGCTCACGGCGAAGTGAAAACTCAATCAAAGGTTTCGACGATGGGCCTTAACACCGGCGCAAGCGCGAATGCCTGGACGAATCCGTCGGCGAATCCCCAGGCGAGTCTACAGGTGAACCCACAGGCAAATCTTCCGACGACGGCCGCTATCATTAGCGAAGTCCGAGAGAAACTGAATCTTTCAAGCGACGCTGAGGCTATCAACGCTCTGGTCGCGATCGGGTATAAAAGTCTGAAGCCCCTCTTAACTTGATCCGAACAGCTCTTACGAATCAATTCGCCGTATGCTAGCGTGGGTACCTTATCAAGAGGTGCTTGGCCGATGAAAGAAACTATCCAGCTTCCGAAAACAGACTTTCCGATGAAAGCGAATTTGCCCGAGCGCGAGCCGCTGATGATTGCGGATTGGGATAAGAAGCAGATTTATCAAAAGCTCATGGCCAAAAACAAAGGCCGAACGCCATTCACGATGCCCGACGGCCCACCTTACGCCAACGGGAGCATTCACACGGGCCACGTTCTGAACAAGTGCCTCAAAGATTTCACGGTCAAATACAAAAACATGGCTGGGTTTTCGGCGACGTTCATTCCGGGTTGGGATTGTCACGGTCTTCCGATCGAGATGAATGTCACAAAAGCGCTGGGCGCAAAACGTAAAGAAAAATCGGATTCAGAAATTCGGTCGATGTGCCGCGCGGAAGCGGCGAAGTGGGTCTCGCACCAAGGTGAGCAATTTCGTCGCCTCGGAGTTATGGCCGACTGGTCCAATCCCTACCTGACAATGGATCCGGCCTACGAGGCGGAAGAAGTGCGCGTCTTAGCGCGCGCGTTGCGAAAAGGAACATTGTACCGTGGCGAGAAGCCCGTTTACTGGTGCCCGACTTTGCAGACGGCGCTCGCTGAAGCTGAAGTCGAGTACCACGAACACAAGTCGCCATCGATTTACTTCACCATGGATTTTACGGCGGCATTTACGGCGGCTCATAAGACGGCTTTCGCCAAAGACGCCGAAAAGTTTGGATCAAAGCCCGTGGGATTTGCGGTCTGGACGACAACACCTTGGACATTACCTGCAAACTTAGGATTGGCGCTGAATGCCGATTTTGATTACGGATTTTTTGATGCCGGTGACCGGATCTTAATTTTGGCCGTAGGCCTCAAGGAAGCTGTCGAGAAAAACACCGGCCTCACGCTGACTCCAACAGGAGTCACTGCGAAGGGTTCTGCGTTTGAAAAAATGAACGCGCGACACCCCTTTTATGATCGCGATTCGCTGATTGTTCTCGGATCCCACGTGACCATGGAAGCAGGAACGGGCGCGGTTCACACGGCTCCCGGCCACGGACAAGACGATTACCGGGTGGGCCTTCAGTACGGACTTAAAGTTTTGTCACCGGTGGATGCTGCAGGAAAATACACCGAAGAAGTTCCCGAATATTTAGGCACAAAAATTTGGGACGCGAACCCGTTAGTGGTTCAGCGCTTGCGCGACAATAAATCGCTTCTTTCCTTCACAGAGTTCGTTCATCAGTACCCGCACAACTGGCGCTCTAAAACTCCGTTGATCTTCCGGGCGACGCCGCAGTGGTTTCTTGGAATGGACCTCGTCGAAGGAGCAAAAGACGATAGCGGTCGTACGATTTCAAAAGAGGCCGCTCAAATGCGAGCCCGAGCTCTTAAAGAAATAGAAAAAATCAAATTCGTCCCCGCTTGGGGGGAAGCGCGTCTCCGCGCGATGATCGAGAATCGTCCGGACTGGTGCTTATCGCGCCAACGCATCTGGGGTGTTCCGATTCCCGTTTTTGAATGTAACGCTGTTGTCGCTGGAAAGCCCTGCAAGCACATTATGGCTGATGCCGAAGTCATGGACCGTGTGGCCGATGCGATCGAAAAAGAAGGCGGCATCGAGGCCTACCACGCGCATCCCGAATCTGACTTCATGAAGTCGAAAGACGGGAAACCTCTGCCCTGCTCGAAGTGCGGCGGCACCGAGTTTACGCGCGGAAAAGATATCTTAGATGTTTGGTTCGATTCCGGTGTCGCATGGTCTGCAGTTCAAAAGCGGCGCGACGGAATGGAGTACCCAGCCGATATCTATCTTGAAGGCAGCGATCAGCACCGCGGATGGTTTCAGACGTCACTTCTTGCTTCGATGGCGACCGAAGGACGAGCTCCATTCAAGGCGCTCGTCACCCACGGTTTCGTCAACGATGCCCAGGGGCGAAAAATGTCAAAGTCGCTGGGGAACGCTCTCGATCCGGTCGAGATGACAAAAAAATCTGGCGCTGAAATTCTGAGGCTTTGGTGTTCCTATGTCGACTTCGGTCAAGACATGGCGTCGGGCCAAGAAAGTTTCGACCGCGTCACCGAGACGTATCGTCGCTTTAGAAATACGATGCGGTTTTTCCTTGGCAATATTTCTGATTTCGATCCGGTGAAAGACTCTGTCCCGTTCGAGAAGATGACTCTCCTTGATCAGTGGGCATTGGGTCGTCTGAACGGCCTGATCCGTGAAGCGACGACGGCCTTTGATAGCTACGAGTTCTACAAGGTCTATCACGCGCTGACCCAGTACTTCACCGTCGCACTTTCGGCGGGTTACCTGGATATGCTGAAAGACCGTCTTTACACCTTCAAGAGGGACGGCATTGAACGTCGCTCGGCGCAAACCGCCCTTTACACGATTGCAGAAACCCTGACTCGTGTCATGGCGCCCATCACTTCGTTTTTGGCCGAGGAAACTTACAGCTACCTCCCCGGTTCGAAGTCCGAGAGCGTTTTTCTGCGCGAGTTCCCAAAGCCTGATTCCAAATGGGACAATGAGGCTCTCGACCGAGAAATGAGCGAGCTTTTTTCAGTTCGCTCGGATGTAACTAAGAAACTTGAGGAGCTGCGCCAGACCAAAACAATCGGGTCGGGCCTTGATGCTCTCATCAAAATCACGGCCGACGGAGAAAAAGCGGCCGCGCTGAAAAAGTACGAAGCCTTGCTGCCCGAGTTCTTTATTGTTTCACAAGTTCAACTTCACGTGGGACAGTTTGGTATTAACGCCGAACACGCTGTGGGCGAAAAGTGCGAGCGCTGCTGGTACTGGAGTGAGGAAATCGGTGCTGATAAAAAGCACCCGACCGTCTGTGGAAAGTGTTCGACGGCGCTTACGGAAAAGGACGACTTGTGAAACTGAAGTATCTCATCCTCGCAGCCATCGCCGGCGCTATCGTGACCTTCGATCAGGCGACTAAGATGTACGTTCACACTCACTTCCAGCTTCACGAGTCCATCGACGTGATCCAAGGCTTTTTTAATCTGACGTATGTTCGAAACTACGGCGCTGCTTTTGGTTTCTTGGCCGACAGCCACCCCTCATTTCGAGAGATCTTTTTTCTTTCCATGCCTCCCATCGCACTTTTGATTATTTTGGCAATCTTCCGTTCGGTGGCGGAGTCCGATCGATGGAGCGTCGTCTCACTGTCGATGGTTTTCGGCGGAGCAATTGGAAATTACATCGACCGCATTCGCTTTCGTTATGTGATCGATTTTTTAGATTTTCACATTCAGAAATCCTACACTTGGCCCGCGTTCAACATTGCCGATAGTGCCATTGTCGTCGGCGTCGCCGTTTTACTTTACATCGAGCTGACGCGGACCAAGCGCGCTCCTGACGCGACTGAAGAATCTAAGGCGACGTGAGCGGGGCGCGTATCGAATCGCACGTTCACTCGACGTCAGGATTTCTTCCCTGGATCGAAATTGGCGACTTTCGCTTACAGAGCTACTTCGTTGTCGTTAGTCTGGTCTTGTCGCTTTGCGCTTTTTTTATTTTTAAAAGATCTGAGCGTCCGATCTTCCAAAAAAATGGTCTCAGCACAAGTAGTGCCCTCGACCTTTTTATCGGTGCAATGATCGGTGGCTTCCTCGGTGCCCGCCTTCTTCATATCGTCTGGGAAGAACCCCGGTACTACGCCGAGGATCTGTGGCGCGTGTTCGATGTCGCCAGCGGTGGATTTGTTTGGATGGGTGGAGCGGCCGGAGGCGTCGCCACCATCTTGGCGATGCTTCGGTGGAAAAAGGCCGACAAATCTCTGATCCTCAAGTGGCTCGATTTTTTTTCGCCAGTCGCAGCGTTTGGCTATGCCGGCGGACGGATGGCGTGTGTGCTGACGGGTTGCTGCTTTGGCGCGGTTTGCGACTGGCCATTGGCCTTTCGGTTTCCAACACAAGGATTCGCGGTTTTGTGGGAGCTTTCAGTAGGCCTTTGGCTCCTCCGGCAAGAAAAGTCGCGACGTCAACCGGGCGTGGTTTTTTTCACATGGATTTCACTTCACGGCGTGGGTCGCATCGCAATGGAGCTTCTGCGTGCTGACCCGCGCGGACCAGCCTTCGGACCACTGACGATTTCAATGGCTATGAGTTTCGTGCTTTTGTTTTTCGGCGCTTTTCAGCTCCGAAGGACCCTCCGGCCTGAGGCGCATCAGCCCTAGGTGTCCCAATTGGAGACACCGACCTGGACCTACCTCCGAAAACTTTGATTCATTTTGTAAAGATCGTTTGTTCTTCCGCAAGGTTGCACGTTGATCAACCGATACCTAAACGATGTCTTGCACGTTCGTACGACGAAATTTGTCGATGCTCCGGTCCGTGGCCTTTTCTGGGGTGCTGACCGTAACCATGTTTGGCGGTTTAGTCTTCACCCCTGAAAATGCGCGGGCCGACGAAGGTAAACGCTTCTTCGGGATCATCGATGCACTCAACGGCGTGAAAGAAAAAATTTGCGCTGACGATCCGCCCGAAGCGGTGACAAAATCGACTGTTCCAAAAACCACGCAGACAATGCAAAGGTTTATCCCTGCTGCGTTCAGCGGCGGAAAAGACGAGTTCAAATCCGAGGGTGATCTCAGGCAGTACCTTGAGTGCTACTTGGTCGAACCGGGGCGTTGGAACGTTGTTGAAAAATCGTATCTCCCTCTAATTAAAACAGCCGCCGCCTCGTTCGATATTCCGGAGACATTATTAGCGTGTCTCATTTTCCGAGAAAGCCGTTTCGATATTAACGCAAAGTCGTCGGCCGGCGCCATCGGACTTGGTCAACATCTTCGAGGAACAATGACCCACATCTCAAATATTTTAAAACCGGGAAATCCGAAACTCACTGCTGATCTTTTAGAAATCTCAAAGATGTCCATCGAAGAGCAAATGGCTGCAAAAAAGCGGACAGCGGGCGAGGCAAGAAAAAGTCTTCGTTATGCCAGAACGAAGCTTGAGGACCGCGAGCATCGAATGGGATGGGAGTCCTACTTTGAAAACCTCGAGGAAGCAAAATTACATCGAGGCGGCGTTCCGCGTGTAGTGAATGTCGCGACGATCAAGGATCCGAAAATCGCCATCGGCGCAACGGCCATGTACATGCGAATGATTATCTATCATTTCAAAAAGACACTCGATCAAAGTTTGCGCATTGATCAAAACGACGACAACGATCCGAACTACTACCTGACTCTTGCGGCGGCCGGCGCTTATAATATGGGTTATGGAGCTGCACAGAAAATTCTCGGCCCCATCGAACCGCCCAACCGCAAAAAGTGGGTCGAGGCCCTGGCAAAATCCAATGAAGAAACGGCCGCACATGTTCTCTCAATTCAAAACTGCATTCGTGCCCCCGGTAAGAAAGATGAAAACCCCTGGGTCGGCCCGATCGGAAGTCCGAACTACAATTGTGAGGACCGAAGTCCCGACGGGAAACGCACCACGATAAGCGGTGCGAATCCTTTACCAAGGGAGTATCGGAGCGGCGTAAAATCGGCGACACTGAAGAGGTCGGCGCCAGCGAAAAAGGCGGCTCCGAAAGCAGGAGCTTCTGGAACCCCAGCGAAAGCCGCCGCAAAGCCCGCCGCAAAGCCCGCCGCAAAGCCCGCCGCAAAGCCCGCAGCGAAGCCGGCGGCAAAATCGGCTCCTAAAACGACAACGAAACCTGCGGCAAAGGCCGCGCCGGTGAAAAAATGAAGTCACGAAACGCCACAGAAATGAAGTCGTCCTTCCACCGAATCAGTGCTCTTGGCGCAAGCCTCACACTTCTCGTTTCCTGCGCTGGGTTCGCCGCCTCGAAAACCGTATCTCCATCACCGGTACCATCTGTATCGGCAACGCCGTCGCCTTCGCCAGCCCCCTCTCCTTCGCCGTCGGCATCACCCTCTGGGGCAGGATCGAAGAAACCGGCCAGTACCTCTGGCAGCACGCCTGGCGGCTTTGAAGGCTGCGACAGTCCGACGCCAATGAACCGTTTAGATCGTCTGGCGGTGCTTGCGAAAATTACGCTCGACACTGAAAACGAACTTGCGAGTGAAATCGAACTGCCGACGGCTCTTACGAATCCATCGACCACTCCATCAAGCAACTCGACGAACACCTCGCCAACAGTGGCTCCAACTTCGCCGTCCGCGACCGCAGAAACGCCCACGACAAATGCTGCAACAACTCAAAATGCGGGTGGGGGCATTTCCGGAAGTGTTTCTGGGACGTCGTCCGAAAAAACCCCACCGGCTATTGATGCTGAAAGGCGCGTCCAGTTCCGCGAGCGCATCGGCACTTTCGCAGCCGGATCGATGCCAGATACAGTGCCTCTCGTTTCAATGGATCGCAGCTGCTGGGCTTCCTTTTATGGAGCTCAACAGAAGCTGGCAGAGGGCGACGAGATTGGTGCACTCAACGAAGCAAAGGAATGGAAAGACTGCTTAAACGCGATGTTTCCGGACCGCGTTTCAATGGCTCAACCCTACTTCAGTTGCTTCTCGCTTCGCTCCAAGCAAAAAATTAAGTAAAATTACACCTGCCTGACAGATCCTTCATAGGTCGATGTGTTGGTTTTTCTGCACGCTCCCTTCAAATTGATATCCCACGTCACACCTGAGACACCTCGGACTGAGGATCTCTTGATCCGTTTTTCGATGGGCCAGGGGCGGAATGTCTCCGTTCTAGCTGGTACAGTCGTTGCTCAAACGGGTGCGGAGAGTTCATCAAAACCAGAGTGAAACCAATTAAGGGGGCTTCATGTTTAAAAAGTCGATAGGTAGTGTCGTAGCGGCACTTGCAGCAGCAGTTCTAGTGTCAGCGTGTGGCGGTGGCGGCGGCGGAAGCGGCAGTGGCGGCGGCGGCATCATTTTCGATCCGGGCTATCAGGCTTGGTACGACGTTTACGGTTTCCGTTGCGGAACTGGTGGCCCATCGCCTGGTTGCAACTTCTACGCAAACGGCTTCAAGATCGGTGACATCGAAGATCCCTACTTCAACTCGTTCTACGCTCTTGAGTACGCAAAGTATAATTACGTCGATTCTTACGGATTCTCTGCGAGCTACGAAGGCTTCGCATGGCTTTCGCCCAACGGAATCCTATATGACTACTACGGCGATGCTTTGAACGACGACAGCGGCACAGGCCGAGATCTCGCAGGCGATGTGGCTCAGCTTGAGCAGAACATTGTTCGAACTGCGGCTGATCACCTAGCTAATAAGTACGACCTTGAACCACAAGTCGCTATGTCGATCGCGACTGTGACTCATGATTACAACCAAATCGGAAAGTCTCGCGCACGCACAGAGGCCGATTTTGCTGATTTCAGTCAGCGTCTGTACGGACAAGACTTGAATGAAATCAAGGCTGCTTTGGGCGAATCTATGAAGGGTAATAAAGCTCCCGTCAACGGTATGGTTCAAGAGCTCGCGACAACATGGTCGACAACTCCTGAGAACGTGAAAACGATCATCAAGACTTGGTACGGAAAAGAAGCTGGTCAGCTTCTCTAAGAGACGGCTTTCAGCGACGATTCTCATCGACGCTTGGGCCACTTAGAATCTCATCTCGAATGAGTGTAAAAGCCCCGCAACTTGCGGGGCTTTTTTGTTTCCAAAACGGCCTTTAAAAAGTGAAAGCTCTTCCAAAATTTTTCCACTTGTTTCAATACGTTATAGAAAATGGCTATTTGCGTTAATTAGGACTAAATTCGCCTCCTTAGACAGCGCATTTCTGCGCCGTTATCGGAGGGTGAGTGAACGGGATTTTTCAGGCACCAAAGTTCTCAGAAAACCGCGCGACTTCGTCACCCACTTTAGCACTTCTCGCCACTTTGGTTTTTCTAACCGTCGCACCGCAAATCGCCGTCGCACAAAGTAAAGCGATTCCGACCACCGCCGTTGAACTCGGCAACAAACAAGATCCTGCAGTCGATCTCTCGCTCAACGGCCAACCACTCGATGCAGATCGTGCCGCCGATCTTCGAAAAGACGGAACAGATCTCAGTCTCCTCAATCCGACTCCGAACGATATTTGGTCCGACACAAAACTTTCTGCGAGCGACGCCGAGACGTCGGCATTTCCAACCGACGGCACTCCGCTGGATTTCGTTTCGATCATGCCTCTTAACCCGGAAGGTTGGTACCGCGTTCAAGTGCAAAGCGTGGGGTCCGACGGACAAACTCGTGTCTACCGATTGGTCTTAAGCCTCAATACCCACCAAGCCCTGATGCGCGCAGCCCTCTTGAGAAAGCTCGGCTATTCGGCTCAATCTCCGAAGTGGTACAAAAATTCACGGATCCGATTTTCAAATTCCGAGGATCGAAAGAATTTTGTCACGCAGCTCTCGCTTCGAACATTGGCGGACAACACTCGGTGGGTTCTAAAAGACAACGCCGAACTCAACGAAATCCAGCTTCAAGATGTCATGTTGGAGCCGGCGACAATAATTTTCCCGACAACTTTTAACTACGGCGTCGTCAGCGACGTTTTAATCAAAGGTCGTCGCGCCACACGCGCACTGCTGGTTCCAACAACCCTGTTGGATGTCCCCGAGAGTGTGAACATGTTCTCGTGGGAACCGGCTCAGGTTCTCAGCGAAAATCTGGTCTTCACTCATAAGTACGCGACGGCTTTTGAAGAAACGACTCTTGATGACGTTCGCTGGATTTCAGAACGCATCGGCAAACTTTCTCGCGAGGATTTTCGCGAAGTCGTAGCGGAAGGAAAATATCCACCCGATATCGAAGCGATCATTCTTCAAAAAACCCTGGCCCGTAGAAATAAGCTCGTTGCCATTACCGGAGTAAAGTCGGGAGGTTCCGAGGCGGACTTCCCGTATAACTTGGGGCTAACTATCGGTTCCGTCCGCGAAGGAAAAGTCACACAGGAGCGATATGAAGGCTACGCCCTTCGCTTCACCCACGGCGATCCCGAATCGCCGCTTCAGACCGACGACATCGTTCGATTTGTAAAGATCGAAGCGACGTCGGGTCTCATTCGCCAAATGACATCCATGGTGGCTGAAAAATTAGAATTTTTCCCGATGGACAATCTCTTACAGAAAAGAAGCGAAGCGCTTCGCACTGATTTCTTTAACTACATCAAAACTCGACCAACAAAACCGTATGTGCAGCCCATTTCTACTTGGGGCGGACCTGTCGGCGGCGTGATCTTAAACGCGTCGCGATCTTTGGTCACAGGGTCCTACTATGGAAACGAGTCGAGCGACTTCCGTGTGAGCCTTGTGGATCAAGTTTCGGCCGGCGCACGAGTCGGATACTTCTTGGGTGTCGACGGATATCCCAAAGTCATTCCGGGCTTCGGAGCTAATCTCTCGGTCATTCGTAGTTATGTACACGCAAGACCAGTTCCAAGTCTTGAAGCCGCTTCTAAAAAAAGCTGGAGCGAACTCTTTGTTCCGAAGTTCATGAAAAACCTCGGTGGCATCCTTGAAACATCGGCTGATCCAAAACCAGAAAATCGCCTCAAAGTCTTAAACGACGGACTCACGAAATTCTTAGATGAACTCAAAGAGAACGAAACATTCACGATCACAGATACTTTGGCTCTTGGTCAAAATGCGACGCTCACCATTCCGCTGACAACCCTTCTCGGGATTGATCCAGTTTCTTACGCGGCCACGATTTCCATCGGTGCTTCGGCGAATCAAATTGTTTTGCGGCGAACGACGTTCACTCGCGAAAATGGATTGATCAAAATATACCTTCAAAACATCCAGTCGCAGATGGCCGGCGTCGCTTTGGACGTGAATTTTTGGATGAATATTATGCGCCTCTCTTACCAACACAAGTGGGGCCAGGCCCGCACGCGCGCCTTTCACCTCGATGAAAAGCCAACCGACGAAGTTAAGCTTCGAAACACTGTGCTTGCGATGGTCGGCATACTTTCTTCGAACAACTCGGAGATTCTGGAAAAGAACTTTCATCCCTATCAGCTGAATCACCGTACCAAGTCAGAGATCAGCGAAGGCAAATTTCTTTTCTGGCAATGGACCAATATCGAAGAGTGGCATCGGGTAAAGGTTCAACCACCCAAAGATCCAGCACAAGATTTTGATCCGAAAAAATTCGAACGAACCTTGTTCAGTCACCGAATTCTTCAGAGAAGCGGGAAAAACTACTACTCATTCCTTTCGGACGTTCTTGATGGGCTCGTGCAGAATTCCGATTTTTGGAAGCCGGGTCTTCTTGCGGGCGGCGGCGGCTCAAATCCCAAAGATAGTTTCTTTGGAAACTCTCGTTGGAGCGTAGTGAGCACTGAAGCCGAAGTGACGAAAAGTCGGCAGAGTCCGCCGGTGACCACGGTTGAAAATTATTGGGCAGGTTGGGACCTTTCGAAGGCTGATCTCTTCAAAACTTTTGATGAGCTCGACCGAAAGGTAAAAGGGCTCAAGCTGGGACTTCCACTGATCGACCGAGAAACTTTCAATGATATGCGTCGACTTCAGCTCTACGAAATTCGTTCGACTCTAATCATTTACCAAGAGGGAATGGACAAGCTTCGATCTAAACTCCTGGTTAAAGGTGGTTCGAAAGGAAATGCTTTCGAACGCATGGTCGGCTGGGATGCGTATTCGGGCCGCGATGCCGAGATCGTCGAAAAAGTTCTGATTCCTCTTTACGGAAAAAAACGTTTCGACGACGAATGTTACGTCCGTAAAAATCAAAACGGGAACCGCGGTTCAGATCGAAAAGACTCCTACCATGCGGTGACCTATGACTGCTTACTTCCGTGGATGTGGACCATTTTGGATTTGCGAAGGTCGTATCCCACAAATCCAGAAGAGCGCGTCAAGTGGGCCACAAGATTGATCACTCACCTCGAGCGAAACGTTGATTTGGCAAAGCTTGTTACGTGGATCGGGAAAGACAATCTGTTCTACCAAATTAAAATATCAGGCTTTCGCACTCGCGATGAAAATGGGGATACAGCCGAATATCGTTCGTCGACGATCGGCACCTACAACACAAAAGACAAAGCCGGAGTTTTCAAAGACTTTGTGTCGGATTACAAAATCACGTCGTCGGAAATGAATGCCAGCTACTTGAGCGAGGGCTACTAACATGAATCATTCGCCGACCTCGCTGATTAGATATTTTTTGCTCTTTGCTGTGACCTTGTCCCTAACTTCGCGGGCCAACGCTTTCGACGTTATTGTCAGCGCTCGGCCCGGGGGGACAGAGGCCGAAATCGCCGCTGTGACTCGACTTCCGCACGTCTCAAAAGTAAGTCCGGTATTTTCGCCCGATGAATCCAGAATGCTTTCAAGTGCGGGCCGCCAACTTCTCGCGGCCTCAAAAAAGTTTCGACTTCCGTCGGCGAGACACTTTCCTGAATTGCAAAGAACTGTGCGAAAGCGCGGCTACCGCGTTCAGCTTGAAGCTGCTGAGCTTGAATTTAGCTTCGAATTGCCGACGGCTCTACAAACAACAGCGCCGAAGCCAGTTATTGGTTCAAGCTTTCAGACCCTTCAGTGGGCGCTTAAGAATGTCGGACAAGAAGTGGCCGTTGCACTGGATGACTTGACCAGTCTTTTTGTAAAAGGAAAACCTGGTGAGGATCTGGGTTTGGATCAAGCTCCGGCGGAATCCGCGAATCCAGACCGTCGAATAAAAATCGCAATTATGGATAGCGGCCTTGATATCACTCACCCGGAGCTCCGCGACAGATTGAACGAAAGCAGTGCTGAGTGCCGAGCCGTCGTGCAATTTTCGAAGTGCACAAAAGAGGCTGAGAAACTGAAGGCTGGCGAAGTTTCCGTAGCCAAAGAAAAATGCAACAGTACTTATGCTGGAAAAGACTTCGACGGTAATGGTTATCCGCTGGATTGTGTCGGCTGGAATCTAACGGCAAAAACATCCGCGACCAGCCAAGTTTGGGGCGACGGCGATGTCTCAGACATCACAGGTCACGGAACTCATGTCGCAGCACTGATCGCAGCACGTTCCGACGACGGCGACGGCATTCAGGGCATCCTACAGAACACTCGTATTATTCCCGTGAAGGTCATGCGCGGAGGAACCACCGAACCGATTCGGCCTCAAAACAGCCCAAGTCTTGGTGGCCCGCGAGATATCGATCTTACAAATTTACCCACACCCATCGAGAAAGATCCGAACGCTGAAAGAGGTCTTGCAGATCTTGCCGCTCGTGGAATGCTTTACGCGATTCGCTCGGGTGCCAATGTCATAAATATGTCCCTTGGCTGGCCTGCAGCTATCGATTCAAATTTGATGCAGCAGATGATCGATCTTGCCACGTCACGAGGAATACTTGTCGTTGCAGCTTCCGGCAATGACGGGACCGATCTGCTGATCCGTCCTTGCATTTTTCAAGGTGTCATCTGCGTCGGATCGCATGATCCCGATGGCGCGATATCTCACTTCTCAAACCACGGTCCGGGCGTTGACATTGCAGCGCCGGGATTGAGTCTGTTAAGTGCATTTCCTCTTAACTTACGATCAAGGGTTTTTAACGAGCGAGTCGGTTACGAGTTGAAAAACGGAACGAGCGCATCGAGTCCGCTGGTCGCTGGGCTCTTGGCAAGATTGCTGAACGCTGGCTATTCACCGACGGAAGCTCGCGCACGACTTCTTCTTGGCGCACGCCCCGCCGCGCCGAACCCAAGGGCGCCTCCAAATCGCCAGGCAAAGGTTCAATCAGGAAATGCTGATCTTGGAAAAGCGTTTGCCGTTAAACCACAACCGCTCATCTTTCCAAGCGAGAAACGTGCTATCGCGGCTTCGTGGGATCGGCAGTCAAATCGAATTCCGCTGAAAATCAAATTCGAAAACCTTTGGCGCGAAGCTTCTGAAGTCTCAATAAAAATTCAATTCGACGGCGTTGACGGTCGAGACGTGCGAGCTTACCCGAGCACACTGACAGCCACTCAGTGGAAGTCTCTTGAAAAACGCGAATTCGCTGTATATCTCGAAGTTCTGTCCGATCGATTTGAAAGTGAGATTCAAGCAGAACTCATTATCACATCGACCGATGCGGCAACGGGTGCGCGGAAAACGGAAAAGCGACTCGTGGCGATTGAAACAAGATCGACACCGACGGCGTCGGACCCCGAGCTTCTCACCCGTCCTTTGCGCGGCGACTCGAAACTGATCTCCGCCTTCGGTGATTCAGACATCGGAAGCGTCGTCAGCCGCGATGGTCGGACCGAGAGAGACTTCATCGGCATAAAGACGACCGACGTAGGACTACAGTTGATTCTTGCGACCGAGGAGAAAACTCAATTTGGTGTCCGTCACACCGCAATTCTTCCGGCGACGGACGGTATTCTTCAAGCCCGTCACCGTGTCGACCTCGATGGTGACGGATCGCCGGACTACGTTCTTGTATGGCAACAAAAGCCCCCGTCTGGTAAAATGACGCCGGACTTTTTATTCCGATTTTTTGATTCATCATTGAATCCAAAACCGCTCGAATTCGATGGGACCACGGCCTCAGAAATCATTTTCAAGAATGAATTCTCGGTCATGGATGAGAATTTCCAGTGGATCTCTTTGGGTCAAAGGAAAGTTCCAGCGTGGATCAACCGAGGCACGACTCCAGAGCTCGAAAAAGCTCCGTATGATCCGTGGAATCCGACCCCTGCGGATCTTCCTGATTTTAGAATCTATGTGTGGGGGCCGAAGGGTGTGAGATTGGTTCGCGACGATGAGCGCACGCCAATCGCATTTCTGACAGCGTCGCGTGAACAAATGCGCACGGGTGAGCGACAAGTGATGTGGATTTCCGGCAAAGGCACTGATGCCGTCTACGAGCTTTCCCGGCTTGAAGATATGAAGTTGTCGGACATGAGACCGATGGATTTGGGTGGTTATCGCCAAGTTCGAGTTACGAAAATGGCGCCTCTGTTTGACGCAAGCTCGCCTGGCCTATCTAACGCCGGCGACATCGTGGGATCAGGCTTCTTCAGCAAAAGCTATCGCTCGGCCAACCGAGTGACGGCCTTCAAATACGACAAGGGAGTTGTCTTCGATAAAGTTGTCGAGCCGATGGCGAAAGTAGACGGCGTCGGGGCGATCATCGGAACCTTCACGGGGACAAAAGAGAAGTCGCTCATTGCACAGACGATTTATGAAATGCAGTACGAGGATCTGAATACGGGCGACCGCGTGTCGACGTCACTGAAGCGTTTTAGCTTTATGCCAGAATTCTTCTTTGCACAGCTTTTCTTCCCGGTGCTGGGCGATGTTCGAAACGCAAACGCAGACCGACTCCCGATGATCTACGTCATCGACGGACTAACAGGATCCGATTCCTTCGAGATCCTCACTCCCCGCTATGAAGGCGGCCGTCTGATCTCGTTCGCAAGACCCGCACGATTACGGATGGCCGCCCCCAAAGGCTGCCAAACCATGGGCGACACAGTCGAAGCAACGCAAACAACCGCGTCCCAGATCGTCTTCATGTGCGAAGACAGAGTGATCTTCGCACCACTGAAATACTGATCACAAACTGACGACTGAAACTGAGATCGCGGCGTCAGTTTGCGATCAGTATTCTGCGGTGAGAGGCATCTTCAATTGCTCTTTGAGCTGTTTAGCGGCGAGGGCGTAGCCACCGTTGCTTCCGTCGACGAAGTGGATGTGGTTGTCTAGTTGGAAGACCAGGCACGTGAGGAGCGCTTCGTTTGAGGTGTGGAGCCCGTAGGCGATGTGGCCTGCGTCTCTTTCGGCTCTCAAAAGACTCAGAATTTGTTCGCGCTGTTGAGTCGTGCAGTCGCGGACCATTCGAATCATGTCGTCGAATTTTTGAAAGTCGGTGTTGTCGGACATTTCTTGGATGTACTTTTCAGCCGAGAAGTCTTTGGTTTTCGCTCCGGTCGCCATGAAGATTCTCATAACGCCGACTTCAAAGAAGATCTTAAAGAGACGTCCCGCCTTCGCGAGGAACGACCGTCCGATGGTATGAATTCGCATTTCTTTAATGAGGCTTGCGATGTTTAAGCCGCGGTCCAGCTTTTCTGGAGAAATCGGGCAACTCCCTTTTTCATCGAGAATGCCTTCAATCTTTTTTATGATTCGTCGATAAACAGTTTCAGATGTACTGAGATCGATGGCTACAACCAAGAGACTGATGAATTCACAGCCTGGTTTTGCTTTGATGGGATTCCAACGGCACGACAGACCTTCGAAACTTGTTACGTCGGCGGCGATTGATCCATCGAAGTCGAGGCGATACTTCGAATTTTCAGGCCGTGGGTCCTTCACCATTTTCTCAGCTAAGCTCAGACCGCCACCGCGAAGAGTTGCAATTGTCGACTTCTCGGAGATAGCAAATTTCCCAACCTCAACAACAGCACCACTTTGAGTAAGCATCGCAACAGGAACCAATCCGATACGAAGTTCGAATCCGAAGACGTCTTTTGCAAGGCGCTGAGTTCCCAAAAGTGCCGGCTTCACTCGCTCGACATCAGATTCGTGAACAAGCAAAGTCGCGCCATCCCCACCGAAGACGAAGGGAACTTGTTGGCCTTTAAGAATATTGAGAATGGCAATAATCGATGAAGCGCCAAGAAGATTTACGTCCTTGTAGCGATTGTTTTCGATCGCCCGCGTAGAACCTTTGACGTCGGTAATAAGAATCCACCAGTCGTCGGGAGCCCGTTTGTAATTGGAAGCTTCCGTCAGCTCCGAAAACCGATGAAACGCCTTCATCTCTGAGTAGAAGTTCTTTGAATTGATCATTCTGGAAACCCTTCACCACCGTCCGGACTGACAGAGGAATCGCTGCTGGGGCTTGAATTTGTCGATGATTCTGCCGTACTCGGAGACAAGAGTGGCAAAAGTGATTTCGCCGCCTCGCTGATAATGCCGATCTTGTCGCGTAAACTTTCTTCTCCACCAGGTCCCGCAGCCATCCTCGGTATCGGCGTCACGGCGATTCTACGCTGCAGTTCGACTTCCGCAATTTTTCCCATTGTAAAGTCTCGCATCAGTTCAGCGCGTGAGGCCGGAACACGCACGAATGTACCGCGCGGAATTTCTCGATTCTGCTTCTTAATTTGCTGAGTTAAATGTGGATTCTGAAGCTCGGCCAACGGCGCTTCGCCGTCATAAAGATCAACCAAAGTTTTCCAGCGCGCCGGCTTTGAAATATCAACTTCTGCTCCGTTAAACTCGAGGCTCCATTTCACGTCACCCAAAAGAGTTCGAGCCTCTCTTTCGACGGCGAGCGCCGCTAAAAAGCAGGCATAGAAATTACTCGACGCAAATCCAAACCGTCGCGTCGAATAATTGTCGATGATAACAGCAAGGTCTCTGGTTCCGGTCTTTCGAACGGCGCGAGCGACGCCGGTCGCACCGTGATTGTAGGCCGTCAGTGCCAGCGGCCAGGTCTTGAGACGATCGAAATTAGCCCGCATCAACCGAGCGGCCGCGACCGTTGATGCCATGGGATCGTTTCGCTCATCGACATCTTTATTAACCATCATCCATGGCTTCGCTGTTCGCGGCATGAATTGCCATACACCACTCGCTCCGACGCGTGAGCGCGCTTGAATATTGAAACTGCTCTCGACAAACGGCAGTCGGGTCAGCTCGATCGGAAGACGTTCGGCTCGAAAGTGTTTTTCCATCTCTCGCAGATACCGACCGGAGTAGTAGATTCCGAGGATGAATTTATCTTTTTGCCCAAGCTGAAATCGGATCTTTTTCCTGCGAGCGGATGTTTGAAGCTTCGATCGCAAAGCCTTTAACTCCTTCGTCCGGTTTTTTTGGAAGTAGTACTGTGCTTTTTCTGGGGCGAACTGAGAAAAAAGTTTTTTGTCGATGTCGTCTTTCAAATCTTTTTCAGATTTAATTCGAGAAAGCCGTTCCAGTCGTTTTGAAATGTCGGCCCGCCGCGAGTCGACAAGCTTTGTTCGAGCACGAGCCTTTGACCTTAAAGACATCTGCGAGTCACTCATGATGGATTGAAAATCCAAAGCCTCGTACACGATTCCAAGGTCATCGATGTCGTGGAGAACACCTTGGTCGGTTGTGTACTTCGAGTAGATGCCTTTCCAAAATTCGACTCTGATCTTAAGGGACTGGGGAATTTTAAATAGATCGGGCTCCCATCCCAGGGCCCCGTCTTGGCCCGAATAGTTCGGAGCACGCCACGGTGTGGAACGAATCAAGTAGCGCTCGGGGAGAATTTCTAAATTCTTTTCGAAAAGTTCCGGATCGGTCGCGGCCTCTTCCTCAGACAAAACTTGAGGTTGTCCAAATTCGGCCGAACCAGCATCTGGTGCCGCTACTTCGGGACCACCGTCAGCACCAAACTCGTCGGCTCTCGATGGCGTTCCGGAGATGAGAAATGCACTGACGCCCATGAGCGCAACTTCGAAAATCACAATTAGAATGAAGCCCCGCAAGCCGGGCTGCTGTACCTTCGCCATCAGTGGTTAATCACCAGTGTGTTTGCCATGCGGTCAAAAAGTCGCCTTGCTGCATCTTCCCGACCGGCCGCTCCGTTGAACAAAAATACGAAGGTCAGAATCTTTCCATGCTCGTCACCCGTGTATCCAGCAAGACCGATGACGCCGTTGAGTAAGCCTGATTTTGCACGAACCCAACCGACAGACTCGAGGCCTTGAAAGCGGCTCCGCAAAGTCCCGTCGATTCCCGAAATCGGGAGTGACGTTAAAAACTCAGGAAAAATTCTAAAATCTCTTCTCATCGCTGTTAAAACGAGACCGAGTTGTTCGGCCGACATTTTGTTTTCGCGCGTAAACCCTGCGCCATTTAGAAATTCATAGGTTCCGGGTTTGAGTCCCGCAGTTTTTTCGATGTAATTTCGAACCCTCAAGATTCCTTTTGCGGTGGTTGCGGGTCGATCGCCAGCTTCGGCCGAAAGATTTTTAACCAGCATATCTGCGACGTAATTATTCGACCACTTCATCATATCCGAGACAATATGAGCGAGAGGTTTACTTTCGGCGGTCGCAAGAATTTTAGCTCCCGCTGGCGCGACACCCTCTCTGACACTTCCCTTCACGCGAATGCCGCGTTGAGCGAGAAATTGAACGGCGGCATGACCAGACCAAAGAGCGGGCTCGCGAATACTTTTGTAAATTGCTTTCTCCGCGGCCGTTTGCCCGACAGTTCCGCTGGCGAGAAAGACTTCTGCAGACTTCGGCGTCTTTGTATTCAGCCGTTCGACTTGCGCCGAGTTAGCGCTGCCACCTTGAGTTTTCGTTCTGTTTTGGAGCTGGAGAAAGGGACTCATGACATCCAATGACACTTCCGCTGGATCTCCCGTCTTTCCACCGGGTCGAATCCAAGCCGTGACCGAATTCCAATTGAGCGACATAGCTCCCAGAGGTGCATCATACGCTCGATCGACACGCTGGTCTTGGCGGTCTTCTCCAAACCGCACATTATCAAATCGCGAGTCATCGACGACAAGATCTCCATCCACTTCCGTCAACCCCGAGCGCTGCAGTTCGTTGACTAGAAACCAAAGACTTTCAGACACGAACGACGGATCACCACCGCCAATGAGATAGAGGGACCCTTTTAAAGTGCCACCTTTAAAAGTTTGATTGCCCAAAAGGTTCGGCGTGTCCCCATCGACAGCAAAGACCGTTTTGAACTTGTGACCCGGCGGTAAAAGCCCCAGGACCGCCGCGGCTGTCGGTATCTTTGAAGTGGAGGCTGGGATAAAAAGCTTTTTGCTTTCCATTGAGAAGATGGGTGTTTCTCCTTCAGCAATCCAGACGCTGATCTCACCCGACTTGAACTTTGCGTCTTTGAATTGTTTCTCGAGGCGCGATCCGAGTGGCGTCTGGCCATTAGATGCTGGCGCAATGAGCATTGGAAAAAATAGGGCTGCCACAAACAAAAGAATCTTCATCGTTCTCAAAGTGTAACGAGTACCAGAGCTTGCGTCGAACAGAACCGAGTGGGAAGTTTAAGACATGACGACAAACAAGACGCGCTCATTCCTTAAAGCCATCCTGACAATGCTCGCCCTCGTGACTTTGGTGAGCTGCACAAAAAAGTCTAAAAACGACGATTCGACTCTCTACGTTGGTCTGTCGGCTGCACCGTCGACTTTAGATCCTCGCAATGCGATGGACGCTGGCGGAATGCGAATCACGAACCTACTTTTCTCTTCCATCGTGCGTCTGGGACCGGATCTTGAAATCATCGGCGAAGCGGCGACTCAGTGGTCGTATAAAAATTTGGTCTACACGTTCACTCTGCGACCTGGACTAAAGTTTGATGACGGCTCGCCAGAAGGGCTACCGGTAACGAAAGAAGATTTCGAGTTTTCTCTAGAGTCCTTCCGAAAATCCGGGCGATTTGCTAGCTCACTGGAGGCGATCGAGTCTTATCAAGTTGAGTACGGACCCGCCGGTGGCAAACTGACAATTAAATTGAAGCAGTACTCAGCGACACTCCTTACAGACCTGACACCTGTCAAATTAATGCCCGCAAAAATCGTCAAAGAAAAAGGCGACGATTTTAGAAATCTTCCAATCGGAACAGGTCCTTTTTCTTTCGTCTCTTCGGATGCCAATGAAATTCGTCTGCGGCTCAATCCGCTCAACACTTACTCGCCGCCGAAAATGAAAAATCTTGTTTTCAAAATCGTGCGCGAAGACAACACGCGGTTTTTAAAATTGATGAAGGGCGAACTCGACCTTGTCCAACAAGAGCTACCTCCTGCGAAAGTAACAGAAATCGAGGCCAAGGGCGGATTTCAAGTCTTTAAGTATCCAGGTCTCTCTATGACTTACATGTTGGTGAATCTCAAAGATCCGACGTTTAAGAGGCTTGAATCGCGGCAGGCCCTGTCGCTAGCCATTAATCGCGATGAAATTATTCGGTTTAAACTCGAAGGCTTGGCGCAAGCTGCGACAAGTATTCTATCCCCCATCAATCCCTATCACGACGTTTCACTCACTCCGCCCTCGTTCGATCTTGAGAAGGCCAAACTGCTTATCGAAGCCAGCGGCCTTAAAGGGAAAGAGGTCATTTTAAAGACATCCAATTCTACTCAAGCTGTAGAAAATGGGAAGGTCTTGGCCAATCAGCTGACAGCCGCGGGTCTCAATGTGAAACTTCAAAGTTTTGAATGGGCCACGTTTTATAAAGACATGGACCAAGGAAATTTCCAACTGGCCACTATGAAATGGGTTGGAACGACGGATCCTGACATTTATAAAACTGCGTTTCATTCGCAAGAAGTACCTCCCAAGGGACGAAATCGCGGTTCATATTCGAATCCTGAAATTGATAAACTGGTCGATACGGGCCGAGCGATTGAGGATGTTCGCCGGCGAATCACACACTACAAAAAAGTTCAGCGTGTCGTTTATCAGGAGCTTCCAATGATCCCGCTCTGGTACGACTTTGAGGTCGCCGTCGCCAGCTCACGCGTACAAGACTACGCACCATCAAAGAACGGGGATTTCACGTCATTGACGAAGGTCCAGAAAAAATAGCATCCAAAAAATGACACCGACCGGACGCTAGATCTAGATTCGAAATCGATTCACTCGGTTCGATGAGTTGCCGATAAGTTCAGACGAACTGGGGTGTTTCGATGCAGCTACGTCGATTGGATTGGTTGATAGTTCTATTCCCATTGTTTTTTACTTGGGGTATCGACCAGGTTACGAAAAATTTTGCTGAGGGCATTCGTGGTCTTCAGTTTTTTGGACCTTTTGGCTTCGTGCTTCATCACAACCACGGCGCCATGCTTGGACTTTTTAGTGACCTTCCCGCCGTTCTTCGCATCGTGACGCTTTCGACAGGTGGCGCGTTTCTCATATTTTCGTTCGCCATTATTCAGTACCTCCTTCCGATCAAGTCACTTTTGCTTCGCTCCGGAATGAGCGTTTTGTTGGGCGGAATTCTTGGGAACGTTACGGACCGGATCATCAACGGCTACGTGATCGACTTTTTACTCATCGGATCCCCGCAAAATGCAACACCGGCCTTCAACCTCGCTGATGCATTACAGTGGGTTGGCTATGCGATGATCGCGATTGCTCTTGTGCGAGAGTCAGAAATATTGTGGCCCGCCGACAACACTCGAAAAAGAATGTGGATCAATGTCCGCTTTCAGCTTCGGTACTGCTTCATCTTGACAGGTGTTGGACTTGGTTTTGCTTTGATTGCCGGCGTTTTCTCGTACACTTTTTTGAGAGTCACAATCATCGATTTGGTGGGAAACAACCAAAAGCTCCTCGATCACTACCTCGCTCCGTTCGTCATGACGTTTGCCATTGTGAGTGTCGCATTTGCCGCAGTCCTCTTTTTGGTGGGTCGTGTTCTATCGAGTCGCATCGCAGGTCCGCTGTATGCTTTTGAAAAATTCCTCGATGATTTGGCGGCAGGAAAACCGCGGACGCTCAAGCTTCGCGCTGGCGATGAGTTTAAACATCTCGAAAATATCGCCGCACGTTTGAGCCAGCAAGTGATTGAAAATCAAATATTAAAACAGACACTCACAGAAGTTGTCGTTGTTACCGAAGAACCTGTTTCGCCCAATCCCCCGACGATCGAACCGACGAACCCAAGTTCGGGTTCGAATGTCAGGCCACTCAAACGATCGACTGAACGCTCTTAAGCCAATATCTTTTGGCAATAATATCGCCGTCTTCGACGGCGACCAAAGCGTCGCCATCTAGCTGCCGTATAAGACCCACCGGTTGAATCTGGCGCGGCTGACCGGGGCGACTCCCGCCTGCGTAAGTGAGCTGCACAGGCTGACCACTTCGAATCGCAGCTATAAACTTTTCGATCGATGGATCCTTCCGCAACTCTGAAATCGAAAATCTCGAGAAATACATCGGACCTTGATCGGTCGTGTTCCGTCGAAGCATCCGGTTTGAAATGTCCATCACCGTGAGCGGCGTCGCTGATTGATTCTGCAATCGTTCAAAAATGCGAAGTGCAACATTCAAACAGGCGCGAGCATCATCCAGCGCTCGGTGCGCTTGTCCGGGATCCACATTAAAAAAAGGAACTAATGTTTGAAGCTTGTGATTCACGGTCTCAGGCACAGTTGCTTGCGCCAAAAGTGACGTGCAGATCGTAGGCTCTTCGGGAAGTTCCAGCCCACAGTCTTCAAGTGCGGCCGCCACAAAGCCAAGATCAAACTGACTGTGGTGAGCGAGTAGAACAGAGCCTCGAATAAACTCTAAAAATTTTGGGAGGACTTCTTTTAGACTCGGAGCCGTCGCTACCATTTCATTGGTGATGCCGTGAATGCGGATCACTTGCTCAGACATTTGGCGTGTCGGCTTCACGAGAGACGAAAAGGAATCAACCTCTCGTCCCCCCTGCCACTTGACGGCCGCAATCTCACAGATTTCGCTCTCTATCGGGTAACGTCCGCTGGTTTCAGTATCAAATGAAACCCAAGAAGCCTCTGTCCAAGTTCGTTCGGTGAGATTCATAGAACTCAGATCAGGCGGCGCCATGACACTTTTTGTACTTCAGGCCACTTCCACAAGTGCATGGATCGTTGCGGCCAACTTTGGGTTGGTCGCGAACGACGGGAGCCGTCGGCGCATGGTGATGGTGATGCCCCTGGCCGTCGGCGTGCTCGTGAGACTCTGCATCGACAAAGTACCAACGATCGTCTTTTTCATCGCGGCGAAATTCTGCGACTTCGTGATGTCCAATTTTTTTACCGTTAAATTTGTAAATGGCCGTAAATTCAACAACGCCTTTTTTATCGCCGGCCTGCCCTTGCTTGGTGCTCATAATTTCAAGTCCAAGCCACTTCGATTTAGTGGCCCATTCGCGAGCACCGGCTTCATCGAACTCTTTGCGTTTTTCAGGCGCTAAAGTGCTTTTTATGTAGCTGATGTTTGCCTGCACATAGGCGACGTAACGAGACCGCATAAGAGCTTCGGCCGTCGGCGGATTTTTATCGCCAGAAAGATAAGGCTCACAACATTTCGAAAACTCAAGACCACTTCCACAAACACAATTTTCACTGGCAGCACTTGTTGTCGACATGGATCGAAAGTAAGGGAGCCGGTCATCAAGATCAAGAGGTTTGCAAATGGGAAATTGGCCTCGGCGCAAACGCGGCACTGAAGGCACGACGAAGTGACAAAGAGTGTCCATACGGCACGATCCAGGGCTCGCTAAAACCACTAGGCTTTCAGCCGAAATTCGCGGCAGTGGGCCCTATTTTTGAATAGTTTGCCTCCAGAGGCGGAATGAAAATGAAAAAGATGAAAATGACAAATATGACTTCGGGTCTCATTGGCTCTGCCTTGGCTCTAGTACTTGGCGCTTGCGGACAATCGGAATGGCGCGAAGTTCAGGCTCCCAACACGGGCGACGTTGCCGTTGAAACAGTTGTTGGCGACATTCGGCCCGGCGACGCTGAAGTTGGCGATACCGCGTACGTAGCTCCCGACCGGTTGAGAACACGAACCACTCCCGATGAAAATCCAGAGCTCACAACAGAGGTTCTTGAAAGAAATGAACCCGTTCGCATCGTCGATCCGGCACCCGTCGGACCAGATCAGGTCGTGCGTGTGGAGTTTAACGACAACTCGGCTCCTGTACCGCCACGAGTGGCCCAGACACCTGCGCCCAAGGCGGCCCAGGTTCCTAAGAAAACACCAGCGAAAGTCAAACAGGCTTACGTACCGCTTAAGTACTTGAAGAAGACGCCCGTCGCTATCACGGCGGAACAATCAAATGCGGACCGCTACATTATGATCCAAAATATCGCGACCGAAAAACTGCGTGTTTACGAGGTCGCCACGTCACCTGGCGCGCCTCATCGCTTGATTTTTGAAACAGATATGATTGCAGGAGAAAATGATCCTGCGAAAACACGCCGCACGTCTCTTGGCAGTTACAAGATTGAAAAGTGGATCAAATTCTACCAGGATTCGCAGGGACTTTTTCCATCTTGGTACGATGCGAAGCTTGCGTCGGTCCCAATGCCGGGCGCGGGACTTGAAGCCTGGACTCAAAAATATCTGATGCCAAACCCAAGCGACAAATCCAAAGGTCTCGTGCGTGGAGCTTTCGGATGGTACACCGCTAAGATCGGACCTAATGCCGATGCTCAGTGGACTCATGGAACACTTGGTTGGGGCGCCGACAAAGACTCTTTCATTCAACTTTCTAAATCTCAGCTGGCTCAGTTCTATTCGGACCCGCGCAGTTTTGGCTGCACACGCGTTGAAAACCGCGCCATTGCGTTTCTTCAAGACCTTCTTCCCGCTGGGACTCGAGTCATAAAAGTTTACGCAAAAGAGTCCTTGGGTGATTCAGCGCTCACTCGCTACAAAACCGCTTCGTCACCAGAGATCTTTGAGTGGATTCTGACGAAAGATGAAGTCCGCGTCGAAAAACCGAACTCGAGCTCGCGACCAAAACAGATCCTTCGCTTAGCAGATGACTCTTCAGTTATCGAAACCGGAACATATGAAGTTGATTCGATGCCTTCGGCCGTCACATTTAAGAAAACTGTCACCGCTGACAAACTCACAGCCACAATTGTTCGCGCGGAAGCAAATCTTTACGATCTTCCAGAGAAGTCGTTCCAGGGTGAATTCTTGGTCGATGAAGGACGTTTCGTAAATTACAAACATCCCCGCGAGCTTCGCCGTGGTGGCTACACCGACGGCTTACTGCCAAAGGCTATCCTCAAAAAGTAGACGCCTTAGCGATTTGTGCCGGAGCCACTGGCGGGATTTTTTCCCGTCGAAGACCCTTTGGAAAGATTCGCACACCTCGTGTCCGAAGAATCAAGTCCTCCACTGCAGCACGCTTGAGCATGATGTACTTGCGGCTGCATCATCGCAAAATGCTCTTCGGCATTCTCTAAAAGTGCGGTGGGAGAGTCTTTGGTGCTGGCGACACCTCTTCGGATTTCAGACGTCTTAAATTTCGGATCGTCGAAATCCACAGACCGACCGGCATTGCCGAAGGCTGACGTCTCTGGAAAACGAACGAGTTCCAGTTGATCACCATCAAACCTCATATCGTACTCTTCGTGCCTTCTTCCAGCACCGGTCACCACAGCGCGCTTCACAAGACCCTTTGAATCGTACGAAACATCCATCGAAAACCGTCGTCGGTTATCGCGAATCAACGCCCCGCCGTCTTTGCAGCTCACTTCGATCGACGATGACAAAAGCTCAGCGTGCACTTTTGCGATGACGTCACACATCTTTGGATGCCGTGTCAGCTCTCGTCGCTGAACCTCTTCTGGTTGAAGAGCGAAGTCCGTCGTTTTCGCGTTCCAACGCGGACGGTAGCTGCAATCACCATCACCTTCGACGGTCGCCCATTCCGAATCGACCTGCGCACATCCAACCGAGCTCGCTCCGACGAAGTCTGTGAGGACGCGGTCTCCCAAAGAACGGCTTGAATCGCGGTCCGACGCATAGGCAGCGGCTCCAGTAGCAAGAGCGAAGGCACCGCCACCGGCTTTACCGAGAAGTTTGAACCCTTCCCGCGCCATCCGACTGGCCGCACCTGCGCCGGGAATTTTTGGAAAACGCTGAGTGAGCTCCGTGCGCAGATAAGCCAGCCGAGCCAGCTGATGTGACGGCACTTTTTCCGCTAGCGAATCTAGCATTGCAGCCAGTCGCTCTGGAGATACAGACTTCGTATTGATCTCTGTTTGCAAAACGGAAAGTTCTTTGAGCGATGTGGCCGACTTTGAAAATTCGTTGGGATAGCGAGAGACAAAACTTTTGACGACATGCTTGCGCTCGGTTCCATTGGGATCAAGAGCGCCGTCTCGAGACCGAATCAAGTCATCGAAGATAGCATTCATTTTTGCTACTTCTGGGTTATTAAAGGAAGGAATTGTTGTGCGAACGACGCGACCGTTTTCATTTGTGATTTTAAGTCGGCCCATCAGCTGATCGGCTTCATCTTGAAGAGCTCTGTAACGCTTGTTGTCCGCTTCCAGCCAAGCTCGTCTCGAATCTGCATCTCGCGCCTTCACATCGGGCTTTGCACTTGCGATTGTTCGCTGGATACTAATCTGTTCATCGGCGATTTGAGTGAGTCTTGGATGTTCTGCAGCCAGCTTCGCACGGCCCGCTTTACGAACGGAGTCTTCAATTTCATCCGCCGCCTGTCCAAAGTGGTTCCGTACGTGACGAGCCATCTCTTGAGCAGGATCGGCACAGGTCGCTGCGTGAGCCGTTGAAGCAAACTTTTCCAACAAAAAAACTGTGAATGGTTTCGTCGACGTCTCAAAATCAGATCCCGAAAATCCGCGGATTCCACAAAGCTTCGGCCTACGGCGTATTCGGTAGGCGGCGCTCGCACCGACCGAGGCTCCAAGGGTTGCGGCCACACCACCGGCCGTCAATGCCAGATTTGATCGACATTCGCTCTGCGAAAATGTTTTTCCGCACTGAGCAATTTGAGCGAGTTCATCAATCTGCCGGGATGTTTTGGACCAATTGGCGTCGCTAGCGCAGTTGGCAGATGCAGCGGCTGGCATCATGCTCATTATGACGATCACTGATGTCACACTGATAAGTTTCATTTTCCCAACCATTCTAGTGGATTCTGGCACTCGTTTGTTTTGCGAAGCTTCGACTTGTTTCGCATCTCAAAGTTTTTGCCAACACATCGGCCCAATTTAATTCCGTAGTCCGCGGCTTTATCTTGGGGGATATTTTCGAGACTTGGATTTTGACTAAAGCACTTGACGAGAGACGACTTTACGTTGGCCTTGCACGTTTGGGTGTCCATATCGAAGCATTCGCTCGCAAACTTAGATTCCTCGCAGAATCCTTTTAGCAAATTGACTTCAAACTGCTGACGAAACTGGGCCTTGGGAATCGAACTCGAAGGATTGGCAAGGGCCCACGGTGCCACCGTGAGCACCACCGTCAAAAGCACACCACGAAAGAAAAATGCCGAATAGAAATTCATGCACGCCTCCTTTGGTGATTACTCTTTGCGGGCAGGTCGGCGAACAGATTTTTTCTCGGAAAGTTTTTTAACGTACTCACTGTAGGTTTTTTGCTCGGGACTTTTGGCCCCGAACACGCCTTCTTCCAGTGCGCGCGGTTTTTTTCCGGTCGAGGTTTCGGGGCGCTGACGGATTTCGATTCGAAGCAGTCCACCGCCGGCCTGATTTTCTCCCGCGCCGCGAGAGTCCGGCTGCTGAACGGCCGTGCCCGAGACGCCGACAGACTCGTGCTCGAGCGAACCCTTCACTTGAAGTTCAACAACAGCAAGACGTTCTTCGGCGACATTTTGTGCGACTCGAGCATCACCGCCGTAGACAGATTCTGTAAAAACAACCGACGTAATTTGAATGTCGGCGTCTTGAAGACCCGTCGTGATTCCTTTGACCTTATCCATCACCGCGACAAACTGGGCCGAAGGCATTGTCGTACCGGGTTTAAACAAAAAGAGATCTGGGATTTCAAAAACAATCGTGTCGGGAGTCACGTTGATGTTTGTGGCCACTTCTCCCAGCTGAGACATCAAGTGAGCTGCGACAACCTTCTTCATACCCATCGCCATCACGTTGGGCGTACGATCCATGGGATTAACAAAGGCTTGGAACACTTTCAGAGGCTCGTTCACGAGATCCATGAAGAGCTTTTCAAGAGTGAGTTCGACACCGTAGTTGTTGAATTCGTATTCGATCACGGAGGGTGTCGAGAAATAGTCGGCGACAGCTTTCTTTGACTGTTCACTTTGTGTCGCGAGAAGCCACATGACGAGAAAGAACGCCATCATCGCCGTCATGAAATCTGCAAATGCAACTTTCCATGCTCCGCCGTGGGCTCCGCCCCCGACGACTGTGATTTTTTTAATGACGATGGTCGCTTTTTTTTCTGCCATAGTTTTCTAAAGACTGCGATTAGGCGGCCTTCTTTGCTCCCTTAGATGCTGCATCGACTTCCGAGAATGTCGGACGTTCGTTGGGAAGAATCGTTCTTCGGGCGAACTCCACACAAACCAGTGGAGGAGATCCACGCTGAAGAGCGATCAGAGCTGATTTGATAACTTCAAGATAGCGGCCTTCGGCCTCGATATCGTTGTTCATCTTTGTGACCGTGGGTCCGACGAAGCCGTAGCACATCAAAACTCCAAGGAACGTTCCGACGAGGGCGACACCCACTGAGTTACCAATAACCTCGGTACCCTGATCAAGAAGACCCATTGTATGAACGATACCCAAAACGGCCGCGACGATTCCAAGACCAGGCAGAGCTTCCGCAATTTGATTCACGGCATGTGACGCTTGGTGCTCTTCGACGTGAGCGGCTTTAATATCATTGGTCAAAAGATCGTCGACATCATACTGCGAAAGATCTGCCGAAAGAGTGATCTTCATTGTGTCGCACAAGAAATCGACGGCGTGGTGATTTTTTAGAAACGATGGATACGCTTTGAATATCTCAGACTTCTCGGGCTCTTCAATGTGACGTTCAACAGCCTGAGGTCCATCTTTTCGAAAGATCTGAAAAAGCTGAAAGAGCAGCTGCAGAAGCTCCAGATAATCTGACTTCGAAGGGCCTTTTCCAATCCACCCGTGCATTGCTTTTTTGAGACCCATCTTCATCGTCGAAATCGGATTTCCGATGACGTATCCGCCCAGAGCGGCTCCGCCGATGATGACCAATTCGAGTGGTTGCCATAAAATGTACAAATGTCCGCCGTGGGCCACGTAGGCTCCAAACACACAGACGAACACCATGACCGCGCCAACTATACCCATGAAAACACCTCATCTGTTCTTTCGGCTCTTTTGAGAAACGTGTTGATAAGCGATGAGGTTTTTGAGACTTCAGTCTCGTTGTGAGGCCAAATTCTATGAGCTCAAATCCAATCGTCGTGTTCTTTCATGGCCTTAATACTTTTGGCGACGACCTGCTGCACTTAGGTCCAGTCACGCTGGGCCGCATGGATCTTCACTTACAGTCGGCTTTTGAAAGCCGCGGTTTCAGCTTTATTTCTATCGACGGTCTTGGACTTGGGTCGCCGGAGGCTCAGGCCGATCTGGCGCTTCAGCAGCTGTCTAAAAAAATTTTGACGATTCCGGGCTTCACTCCGGGAACTGCAGTTCATCTCTTGGGACAATCGATGGGCGGTCTTGTTGCGCGCGTCGTTGCCCATCGCTTATCGACAGATTTAAAGTCGAATCCCTCGAACCTTCTTGTGAAAAACATTATCTCGATCGGCACGCCTCATCGTGGCACCCTCGCTGCGAACTTCGCCGTCGACTTTACTGAAAAGAACCCGACTCTCGCGCGTCTCCTGGCTTCAGTCGGCTATGACGTCGCTGAAAATTCGGAAACATTTCGGCACTACAGTCCGCAGAGCCTCGATACTTTTAATTTGAAATACCCCATAGGAAACGCCTCCGCCGAACACGCGTTTATTTGTGCGGTTCCATTGCGGTTGGTCTCTCGCTATTTCCTTGGGTTCTATCCCCGCCTCCACGGCGTCGGGCGTCTCGAAATGATACGCGGGCTCCTGACTTCGAGCGATGTCTTTGCACCCAGCGATGGCTTCATTCCGATCGGAAGCCAGAACTGGGGTCGAGCCCACGGACCCTATCGCCTCGATCACTTCGGGCAAATGGGCTATTTTTCCATCGTGGCATCGCGCCAGGAGCGAGTCGCAGCAAGGCAAGAATTTGGCCGACTTTGCGATGATGTCGCGACGGTGGTGCGTTGATCACTTGAGGCACGGCCTAAGCCCTGTCGAAGTTTCAGACGCAAATAATTAAACTATCGGAAAATCCACACAATTGCATCGTGTTGAGACGTGCTATATTTAGATATCGGGCTGAGTCGCCGAAAGGCTTCGGGTGAGGTTAAAAATGTCGACACATCGTTTGAGTTTCATCGTCGGATTAATGGCGACCTTTGTCGGAGCTTTGTCATTCTCTGCGCCCGTGGCCGCTTCTGAAGACGTTAATGACGCCCCACTAAAAGCAACCGCACGGATCGAACTTGGTTCAAAAGAATCGAAAACCGGAAATGTCTTTATCGACATCCAATTGGACGCTCCTTACAAAGCTTACGCCGACAAATTTAAACTCGTCGTTGAAGAGCCCCCCGGAGCGAAACTTGAAGCTATTCAGCTGACTCCGCTTGTTCAGTTTATGGATACCTTCAGTAAAAAAATGAAGGACGGAATTCAGAAGACCGGAACAATGTCGGCAAAGCTGACTCTTCCGACGCCCGATCCTAAATCAGTGAAATTAAAGCTCACGTATCAAGCGTGCACGACAGAGCACTGTCTTTTCCCAAAACATATCTCGCTGGCGCCCGCTGTTGTCGTGACCAATTCGGTCGCGAAGACTGATTCTGTAAAGGGCGATCGCCGCCCCGCTCAAGCGGATCCAGTCGTCAGCGAAACAAGTGTCGGTGGTGGATCCGGAGAATTCGAAAAGGCCATCAGCGGCGGATTATTGTCCGCGGTTCTTTTTATGTTGGTCGCTGGATTTTTGACGTCTCTCACGCCTTGCATTTATCCGATGATTCCGATCACTCTCGCCATCCTCGGTGCCCGCGCGAAGAACCAGTCGAAGGCTCGCAGCTTTTTAATCTCGATCATTTATGTGCTTGGAATCGCAACCACGTACTCGATTCTTGGAGTGACTGCCGCCAGCACCGGCGCACTTTTTGGTTCGGCACTCTCCAATATTTACGTCGTCTCGGGCCTCGCTCTGCTTTTTGTAGTCATGGGCCTTTCGATGTATGGGCTCTTTGAAATCCAGGCGCCTGCGTTTATTCGCGACCGTATGGGACAAGGTAAGACTGAAACTGGATTCGCTGGTTCGTACTTAACGGGCCTTGCTGCCGGTATTGTTGCAAGTCCCTGTATCGGACCTGTTCTTGTCAGTGTCCTCGCGTACATCGCGCAGACTCAAGACAAAATGCTGGGCTTTATTCTACTGTTCAGTTTCGCCATGGGAATGGGCGTTCTCTTTGTGGCTCTTGGCACATCGTCTTCACTTCTTGGAAAAGTTCCGAGGGCGGGCGCATGGATGGATGGAGTCAAATTTGTCTTCGGGACCACGATGGTGGGCATGGCGATCTATTATGTCGCCCCCGTTTATCCTGACTGGGCTGTTCGCGCGCTAATTGGTCTTGCGATGATTCTCATCGCCAGCGCGTACGGAGTTTTCGCTCCGGCCACCACCGGCGGCGCCCAAGTTAAAAAAGGAGCCGCCGTCGCTGCGTTTTGTATCGGTATCGCACTGATGATGGCTTCGACCCTTGAGAAAACTGGATTTCAGATCGCGTCGACCGGCGGCGGAGCGCAGAAAACTTCGGTCGCAAAGCTTGAGTGGCAGCCGTACTCGGATCAAGCTCTTCAAGCGGCCATTGATTCAAATACGCCCGTACTTCTCGACTTCTGGGCGGACTGGTGCGGAGCTTGCCACGAGCTCGAGGAAAAAACTTTTCCGGATGCTCGCATCCAAGAACTGTCGAAAAAATTCGTCTTATTTAAAATCGATGCGACCAACGATTCTCCCGAAATCGATCGCCTCAAGAAAAAGTACAGCGTTATGGGACTTCCCACGATGGTGTTCTATGATCGCAATGGTCAGCTTCGCACGGATCTCACGGTGACTGGATTTATGGAGGCACCTGCCTTCTTGGATCTCATGAATAAAGCCGCTGAACCAGTGCCGCGCTCGGCAGCAAGTGAAGCCAATTAATAGCGATCGGCGCCAGCGATGAATTTAAAATTCGGGGCGCTCGCAATCGTGTTGTCTGCTTTCGCAGGGGTTTTGTTCCCTTACAAAATCTCAGCCGCAAGCCCGACGGCGGGCACCGAAGGTCCGTGCAATCTCGCCTTTCAAAAACTTGTTCCCGAACAAAAGCCCGCAGCACTTAAATGGCGACGACCCAAACAATCAGTCGCTGCAAAAAAAGCGCAGGCCGCAAAAGTCACTGATCTTTCGAGGCTACGAAAATCCACACGAGTGCTTTCAACATCAAATACGAATCACGCAGACGCGTTGGTTCAGCTGGAGGACGGAATTTACGTTTGGGGCATCGATAGCCGCGGCCACGTGGTGATCCTCAACCGAAACTTGAATCCCAATGGTCGAAATCCGAGCCCGCAGTTTCTGGGGTCTCACTCGGGCCTCATGCGGGTTCTGCAAAATGAATTCGGCAAAGATTCGCAGTTTTTGGCCACCGGCGAAATCGTTCGTCGCAACGGACGAACCATGCTTATCGATAATTCATCCGGAACATATCCCGGCGGCGCAGAGAACCTCGATTACGGAATCAAACAATTAAAGTCTCGTGGCCTTCCCATCGACGAACGCACCGTTGTAAAAAACCGCGCAGAAGATCGTGCCACAGATCCGCATGACGCCGCCTACATCCAAGTTCCCATCGAAACTCGCGTGCTGACCGACCCAGAGCTTCGCGGTGTCTATCGCGAAACGCGCCGAGTGATGAAAAAGGTCGACGAGAAGTTCAGCGATGGAATGGCTTTCTACCGAGCCTTCCGGCGCGCCATCGAAAACGGCACCATCCCCGAAAGTGTCGACGAAATTAGCGCCCCGTACATGGTCGAGCGTTGGCAAAACACCTCCGAAGGCACGGCCTACATCTTCGAATCCGTTTACCGAAACACAAAAGACCCCGAGGAATTCCAAGAAATGCTTCGCGCCCTGGAAAAAATCGCTGACAGCGAAAAGCCGAACTAAATCTTCGATTCTTACATGGACGTTAGTCTCGGACTCTTTCAAACGGCGACTTATTCCGATCTCAATAACATGGGATTTTATCTAAAGCGTGTCTGCCGTTTCATTATCGCTTTAGCCGTCTCCGTTCTCCTAACCTATCCGGTTGATGGGTTTGCCAAAAAGCTTTGTATTGAACACTTCGCCAGGATGGCGCGAGAAATTGATCGCGAAATTTTTGTCGCCAGTGACATCGCTAAGATTGAAGACATATTGCGAAATCCGCAAATACCTGGCGCCGAAGCTGTTGACCAGGCATTCGCGATTTACGTCGATGCACGATTGAGAGATGTCGGCGAAGAAATCGCCCAACCTTTACGTCGGCTGCTCAAAGAAAGATTGGTTGTCACCGAGAAGGGCTTGATGGGAAGTCACTACAACCCCTGGACTCAAACCATTCGAATTATAGGCCCGGACCGGTACGTGAGAAACATTGAAGGCCTCGGCATACGCGCTCACGAATTTGAACATGCTCTGATAGATCAAACTCACCGCACAATTTACGGACGACCAGGAATTGCTTCAACACACCAGTTCGGTTGGAATCGCATTCGATTCAATGACGAGCTTGCGGCGATGCGAGCCGAGTGGAATATGCTTCAGTCTATTCCGGTTGAAATTCGTCAACAGACCATTGCGGCAATCGAAGCGGATCCGAAGCTGAGAAAATCCGTGAAAGCATTCATGATCCGCGCCCTGCAGAATGCGTCGCTCGATCGAGCCGCCTATATCCAAGCAGAACATGCAGCCGGTCGATATAGCCAAAGTCAGCTGAGAAATATTGATTTCATGTACAAATCGATGTCAGGTACGCTCGTCGCGACAATGCTATTCATGAGCTCCATCTCTGCCTCGACAGAATTTTGCCTTTGGAAGACTCGAGATTCTAGTTTTGACCGCACCGCCGACTGGTATCAAAAAGTATGCGTCCCAAATAACTTTGTGCAGAAGGAAATAGCGAAACAGAACAAGTGATGGTCACTGACGTTGTTCGAGTTCGAACTTCCGTCGGTTGTGTATTGAGCATTTTAGCTCAAGATTTTCGATCGCGTCGGCGCCACCATCGGCAAGTCCTCTGATGTGATCGATTTGCAGCTGGTACGTCGATCCGCAAAAGTGGCCCGTTGAGTCCCGCCACCGACATGATTTGTCTCGCTGATGAAGGGCGCGAACAACGTGCACACTAATATAGTTACGCTGGATGCGTTTTGGAAGTTGGGCGCTCGGCCTCAAGGCGACCGTACTGGTTTTTGGCAAATCATCTTTCGAGTTCGAACTCGAACTGAAATTTTGGTTCGGTCCCGAGCCTACCTCCAAGTTCGAATCCGAACCAGTTTCTGAAATCGAATCGGTTTTCGCCTGCTGCAGGTCAATTTTGGTTTTTAATTTTCGTGGATCCTTTTTTTCTAAAAAGAACTTCGCCGCCTCAGCGACAGTTTCGCCGAGTTTTGCGTTGTGGTTTTTGTGCGTGTTTAGATCGCGGACCCGTTTTAGGTTTTCGAATTCTTCTTTGGAAAGGTGGACTTCGATAGTGACCGAACCGTCTTGATGCACACGAACTCTTTCAACGGGAATGATTTTGATATCGAGTTCCTGCGCTATGATTTGAGCAGATGCATGTTCGGACCTAACCGACCCACCGTTACCGCTTTTCGCAGTTTTTTCACCACTTTCGGCATGCTCGCCATAAAGGCATCCACTGCCCGTCTCAGCGTTCCCGCGATTTGCGATCTTCTCGACCAAATGTCGCTTTTGATCGACGGACACTTTCATCCCAGGATTTTCTTTCTCGGCCTGCCGAACACCCATCGAGATCAAAGTGATTTGCCCAAGACTAATCTTTCCATTGGCGAGCTCTTCTTTAATTTCCGGAACAGCGTCCAACAACCGAGCCGCATCGATTCGGTTTTGGGCGGTGGCACGCGGATAGCCAAGGTGATCTGTGAGATATCCGAAAATACTGGTGCACCCGTGATCGAGGTACAATCGTCGCACCATAAACTCATGAATGTGCGAGACGATCTCTGCCGTGAGCGCCAGATCACGCTTTGAAAGATCGCGAAGTTTTTCAGTCAAAGTTTCGTCCGATAGGATTTTGAGATTCATATTGGTTTCTCCTCCGAAAAAACCCTACCATCGGTTTTTTAAATGAGATTTTTTGCGTTAGAAGTCTCACCAGAGGGCCAAAATTTTTAACTCGAGCCGCTTCGTGAATTCACCACCAGCCGCTGAACCATGAGCCGATATGCGCTTTTGAAGTTGGCTCGAGAGCCATGTTGATACGCGGAAAAATATTTTCAAATGGCGGCTGAAAACACCGTCAATTTTTATTTTTGGAAATTTATCGAACCGACGATGATGCGTCAAAACTCGAAGATAATAACCACTGAGCCCTGGAAGAATCCTGCAAGGCCGAATCTCAGAAATCGAAGCAGGTAACAAAAAGCAAGCGGCTGCAACTGACGCCAGTTCAAGTTCAGGTTCGAACTCGAACTGAATTTCAGGTTCGAACTTGAATCAACCAGGCAATCAACCAATCGATACAAATTTTCACCGCGATTTTCAAATAGCCGCAACATTAGCTCTTCGCTAGGCGTTTTGCAGCAGGTGCCGCAAATCCTGCGGCTTTGCGGGGTGCGAAGGCTCCAAAAACGAGAGCACCAAATATGAATGAGATAACTGCGCTGCTCTTCTGCTCGCTTAATTTATTTCCAGAGATTTCGGAAACTATCTTTACTTCATTTTCTAAGTGCCGTTTCACTCGATTAAAAAGCACCGGATTACGTAGCGCTTCAGCCAGAAGCCCCACCCAGCACTTCGCTGAAATTGAATCGGAATGCTGATCAAGTTTTAAAGCGGCATCGATGTAACATTCTAATTTCTGCTCGGCCGGCTGATCTTTGCAAAAGTCAGAGAATCGCTTTTTGAATCCACCAATCAAACTGGTCAACAGCTCCTCTAACATTTCATTTTTGTCTTTAAAGTGATGGTGGAGTAGCCCCGGCGACAAGCCGGCATTTTCTGCCACGGCCGTCATTGTGGCGCCGGCAAAACCGTGATCGGCCAGAACCCGACCAAAGGCCGCGATAATCTCTCGCCTTCGATTTTCTCTTTCGCTTTTACGCCCCATAGATTGGTTGTAGGACCAATCTATGGCGCCGACAATAGCTTTGTGCCTGAAGAACCTAACTTGATGAGGAACGTCTGCGGAGCACTTGATAAGGAGGACTCTCTGAATGAACAATGAAATAGAGAAACTGACCGCCAGCGAGATCGACTTTGTGTTTGTGGAAACCACAAACCGCGGGCCCTTTGTTGAAGATAGGTTCTATCGAATTTACGGAGTCAAAAGAAGCTGGAGACTTCCGGCTTCCCAGGTTTCCATGGACTGGGTGAAGTCGCTGCCAAGTATCGATCTAGAAAGTCTTACGCTTTCGCAGTTCAGCACAGACAATGCTTTCTTTCTCATTTGGACGAAGCACCCCGAACTTATCGTTACGACTTCTCGAAAGACCGAGCTTCTCGCACGTCTTGATGGTTTTTTTCGCCGGCACTTTTCGATGGAGACTAAGCAGTCCGAGTCACTGTCGAAGTCAATTATCGAAACCTACGACGATGGCGCAAGGGCCTACCATTCGCTCACCCACATCAACCAATGTTTGTATGAGCTGGACACTTCAACCGACGGCTATGTCGACAAGGAAAAAATTGAACTTGCGATCTGGTACCACGATTTGGTCTACGTCCCCGCTTCGAAGAAAAATGAAGAAAACAGCGCCAGAAGACTACACCAAGATCTTGGCACTTTTAAGTCAGATATATCGCTTCCGGCAGTGGAATTGATGATCCTGGCGTCCAAGCACGAAAGTGATGTGAGGGGCGATGCCAGAGATGATCTTAGGGGCGATGTGGATACTAATTTGTTTCTCGATATTGATCTTTCAGTCCTGGGTGCCTGCCGTTTCTTGTATGAGACCTACGCGAACGACGTGAGAGAGGAGTACAAAATGATTCCGTCGGTCGTTTTTTACGCTGGCAGGAAGCGCCTACTAAAAAAATTAATGAGAGGCCGAATTTTTAGGATTTCGCAAATGCAGGAAAAGTATGAAGCCAACGCAAAAGCCAACATCGCCTCAGAGCTAAACCAGTGGCGCTATCGCCTTCTTCCAATTTAAAATATATATTTTTCCGAAGAATACCAAGAAGTCGAAAAAATAAACTAAGGTCGTTCAATCAACGAGGCAGGCCGCTTCAATATGCAAGCGGCCACGAATTCCAGCAGTTCGAACTCGAACTGAAACACAAGCTCGAACCAAACTCCGAACCCGCAGTTCGAACTCGAACTCAGACTCGAGTGCGAACTCAAACCGAATCTAAACTCGAACAGAACCCGCAGTTCGAACCACAACCCGAGCCCAACTCCCATCCCCAAAAAAATAAAAAAGCAAACAAAGCACGAATCAGGGATCGCTTCGGCCTCTCTCTTTCCGCGACCTCTGCGATGGGAAGTCCGCGTAAACGCGGGCCGAGGCCAGGAAGGCCGAGCCGTCGCAGCGAGGGCACGGAGGCCCGTGTCGCGGAAAGAGAGAGGCCGAAGCGATCCCACGTCGAAGAACAGCTTTTTTACATTCTTTTTAGGCGCGCCAAATCCGCGCGAGCATCTTCAAGAGCCGCGAACGCGCTCAAAAGTGCCTGCTCTTGATCGCCCGCAAGTTTTTGCAACGACGAGAGCCGGTTTTCGAAATTGCGGACCAAAAGATTATGGCGATCGATCAAATCTTGAAGCTTACTGTCGCTGACTTTTCGTTCGTTCACACGGCCTGCAAGCGAGGCGAGACGATTGCTGGTGTCGGACGTCAGTCGCTGAATTCCATCTTCGAGTCGCAAAAGCTGTTGCCCGTAGCGGTCGAGACGACCTTGATTGTCGCGGTTCGTTTCGTTGATTTGGGCCGCCATCTGATCAAGACGACGATCGAACTGCGAAAGCACAGCTTTGATTTGCAGAACCTGCGCTTCAAGCACTCGCATATCAATCGGTGGATAAGGAATCGCACGTCCTGGCTGCGTCGTTGGCGGAGCGATACCGGGATGAAGTCCATGGGTGGGCGTCGAACCGTGTCCCTGCGCCGGTGTCGACGTGGACCCTCCGAAGAGCCCAGGATCGAGCTCGCGAGTCACATTGGCAGTGTGTGGCGATGGGTTGTTGGTGTGATCTGTGTTCATTCGGGCCCCCTCGACACAACTCTAAATTCGCTGGACGAAAAATTCAAATCTTCCTAAGGTCATAGCATGGCAACTGTCACCGGCCTCGCAAGTCATCTTTTAAGTTTGCTGCAGCCTCCCGCAACGGAGGCCTCTAGTTCATCGGGTGGAGCAATCCCGAAAGTCGATGCCGCTCGGCTCGCGTTCTATCATTTTCTAAAAAACATGTGCGAACCCGGGGAGCCTCTTTCGACGGCAACTCTGGATCGTTTCTTTCGTCGAAGCATGACCCACTCGCACTGGGTGGAAAACAAAACCGCTCTGTTCAATGAGGTCGCAAGCAGTCTTCAGCACTTTTCCAATCAAACCGGCGAAGCTCTGCCGCTGCCACCTTTTGCGACGCCCAGTGATCTGCAAGTTGTGCGTGCCGAGAGCTTTCGAACTCTTGAACGCGTGGTTGAGAACTGGATCCACCAGCATCAAAGCCCGACAGATCAAATTAAAGTCTTACGAGACCATGAAGAAAAACTCATCGTCTGCCGACTCGCCATTGATCGGTCACTTTCGGTTTACGTTTTTGATCGATGGCTAGCGCTCAGTGACGGTCAGCTTGCGCCGCTCGCTGACGATATGGCTGTCCATTACACGCCCGAGCTTTTGATTGATTCCAACAGAATTAGTCAGATCGAGATCGCCCGCCATACAGTGGCGCGCTTTCGAAACGACGCGGCCGCGGCTTCTGGCCTTCGTGGGATCGCGGTTCGCGGTTTCACTTATCAAAAGGCCTCGGTCTTTGAGGGTGGCGAACTTCACCGACATCCGACGCTGTTCTATCCGCTCAAGCGCATCGAGCAGTTTTTCGTCAATCGGAGCACGGACCCGATGTACATCGAACTGACGGGCCTTCTTGAAAAAGCTTCCGATCTTCTTTCACAAAAGCACCCCGAAAGTCTTCGTTTTGCCGAAGCTGCGATGGAGCGCGGGCGGCTCGCCTTCGAGCAAGTTTTTGTTGAAGATCGCCTTTTGCGCCTCCTTCTTGAAAATTTGGAGCGAGCCCTGCTGCTTGAGAAGCGGCCGTTCTCGGACCCACCCGTCGCTGGTTCATCGGCGGCCTCTCCCTTGGGAGATCTCGCTAATTTGCCACCTTTGAACGTTGATATTGCACAACAAGTGGGCGATAAGGTGGGCAGTCATTTAGGTCTACGACTGAAACCCGGCGAAGAGTTTATCGAGCCGATCGGGCCCGACCTGGTTGAACTTCAAGAAACCAGATTTCAAGAGGCAGAAGCATGCGAAACAATCGCTCCGGTCAATCTAAACCCAAAAGCCCAACTCGTTCGATAAAACCATCCAATCCCGAAGAGATGCGCCTGAATCGTTTCTTGGCTGAAAGTGGCGTCGCAAGTCGCCGCGGAGCCGATGATATGATCACTGAAGGTCTCGTCACCGTGAACGGAAAAAAAGTTTACGAACTCGGCATCAAAGTAAATTTGAAAGATGACCGCGTCGTCGTGAACGGGAAGCCCGTCACCCCTGACAAACGGAAACTCTATATCCTCTTCAACAAACCAAAAGGTGTGATGACGACGATGGAGGACCCCGAGGGTCGTCCCTGCATTGCCGAGTACTTTACCAAACTCGAATCGCGCGTCTACCCCGTGGGCCGCTTGGATTACGACAGTGAAGGCCTTCTATTGATGACCAATGATGGGGAATTCGCCCAGCGCGTGACCCATCCAAAACACGAAGTTTTTAAAACCTACCTCGTGAAAGTCGATGGACAGCCCACCGAAGAGCATTTGCGCAAGCTTCGAACGGGAGTCACGATCATCGGAGGTCGCGTCGCCGCTCGTGAGGTGGAACGCCTTCGCGGAACTGCCTCCGACAAATACGATTGGTTTAAAATCGTGATCGGCGAGGGTAAAAATCGTCAGATCCGGCGCATGTTCGAAAAGATCGGTTTTGACGTGATGAAGCTTCAGCGAATCGCCATCGGCAAACTCAAAATGGGCGGTCTCGCTCGCGGTGAGTGGGCGATGCTGTCGGAAGAAGAAGTCGAAAAAATCTTCGCTGCTGATGCGGAAAGTTTTGAAGGCCGAAACCGACCTCAGCCTCGCATGGATGGAACGTTACCGCCCAAAAAGAGATCGTTCAAAAACGCGGACCGCGACGGACGACGACCTAAGTCGGCAAAAGCATTGGCCCGCGATGAGTCCTCTCGCCGCGGAATTAAGACATCGAAGCCATCGGGTCTGAAACAAGTTTCGGGTCGCCCTCAAGCGGCGTCACGACGTACTTCCAAGTAATTTAGGCAGATAATTAGGGGCCGGTTTTACCCGGCGCCAGTGGGATTCCCGGCCCGGCCGGAATATTTTCGAATTCTGCCAAAGGATCTTTCGGAGAAAGCGTCGGAGACGATGCCTTCGCCGGAGAGTTCGGCGCGGCCGACGGCGTACTTGAAAAGCTAGAGCCAGAAACATTACCGGAAACGCCCTGAGAGGCGTCTCCAGAAGCGTCCGCTCGCGGCGTCACGGGCGAAGTCGGTTGGCCGTTTCGCTCAAGCCGTCGGGCTTTTTCTTCCATCTTTTTCTTTAGATCCTGCTGCTTGCGACGTTCGGTGTACCGAACTTGGTAGGCACGAAGCTCTTGATTGAAAGTGTTTTGCGCCTCTCTCATCGAGTCTTCGACAGACTTACGCTCGTCTTGGACCTGAAGTTCGAAGTCTTTTCGTTTTTCTTGTTGATCCGCAAAAAACGAACGGCGCTTGTCGTCTTGTTCTGCAAAAAAATCTTTTCTGTCGTCGGACGATCGCTTTCGCCCTCCAACAAATGAGTCTCTTTGCTCTTTACTCTCTTTTAGAAACTGCGCGCGGTCCGCTTTTTCTTTTCGAGAAAACTGCTCGCGGGCAGTGCGAACCTTCTTATTCACAGCTTCTCGCTTTTTTCGAAGAGCTGTACTGAATCGGTCGCGAAGTCGCCCAGGATCCTCCTCGGACTCTCGAACGACAAACGACATAAGCATTGCGATTTCGTCATTTTGTTTTTTTACTTCTTCGGGAACTTCGCCGCGAAGTTTGTCGAGTTCCGACCGGTCGGCACGAAGGCTAATCTCATCGACCGTGTCACCCTTGGCATCTAAAAGGATTGGCGAGGGAGCTTCATTGTCCGTAGATTTTTTAGACGTTGCACAGCCCGTCAGAAGTTGAGCGGTCGTCAGTAAAATTGCGGCCATTATGAGAGCATTTCGTTGCGGCATTTTTAAGACTCCTATCGATCATTTTCTCGTGCGTGGGGCTTTGGCTTGTCGAATCTCTCGATCGACATCGCGGCTTTTCATCGATTCACGCTTGTCGCCAGAATTTTTTCCCTTGGCGACCCCAAGCTCAATTTTGGCCCACCGCCCTTTGAAATACAATTTCAACGGGACGCACGTTAGACCTTTCTCGCTCATCGAACGGTCCAAACGGTCGATCTGCGCCGAAGACAAAAGTAGCTTCCTCAGTCGCTCGGGCTCGTGATTGAGGTAGCTCGACGCGCGGTAAGGACCGATGTGAGCTCCTTGTAAAAAAGCTTCGCCTTTATTGATGACGACGTAAGAGTCTTTCAGCTGAATTCCATTTTCGCGAAGCGACTTCACTTCACTTCCGCGAAGAGCGACACCGGCTTCAATCGTATCGACGATAATATAATCGAAACGAGCCTTGCGATTTTCGGCGACCAAAAGAACGCGAAGGTCCTGCGGCTTTCCGCCCTTGGCACTGCCCGCTTTTGGGTTTCGACCTGATTTATTTCCGGACGTCTTATCGCCAGCCATAGGTCAGTCTTAGCGCAGGCGCCGCGACAGCTCAAGAAGCTGCTCGGGTGAGAACTCCTCGGCCCGGGCTGTCTTGGTAAAACCCATCGCCTCAATAACTTCTTCAAGTCGTCCACGGTCGAGCGGAGCCAACATCGCGGTTTCGATCGAACGTGACCAATTGAGGCCGGAAAGATTGCTCGCCAAAAGCTTTCTTCGATGCGAGTACGCCATTTTCGCAAATTTCAAAAAATCTGCGAATTCCTTCTTTTCAGGCGCATCCGCGCGCCGGCGAAACCTCAAAACTCGGCTTGAGACTCGTGGCGGAGGAAAAAAGTCCTGCCCACTGGCATCGCAAACGGTATCGACCGTCCACCCATTTTGCGCAATCACTGTCAAAAGGCCGAAGTCTTCCGTCCCAGCGCGAGCCGCAATCCGGCGAGCAACTTCTTTTTGAAACATCAGAATCATCGAAGTAATCCCAGCCGGATCAACCGAGCGATCGATGACAAGACTCGACGAAATTTGATAGGGAAGGTTCGAAACCAGGCGACTTCCAGGTGGTAAATTCAAATCGGACCAATTCAATTGAAGGGCATCGGTTTCAATAACCTTAAGTCCGGCTTCACGCCAATTCGCAGAGAACGCACTGTCGAGTTCGATCACTTGAAAAGAAATTTTTTTCGCACTCGCAAACTCAATGAGGCCCTCGGTCAGCGCGCCGAGGCCGGGACCGATTTCAATCAGCGAGGCCGGCCATGGTTCGTTCGTCGCATGACTTAAAATGCGATCAATCACGTGATCTGAAATCAAAAAGTTCTGTCCAAGAGATCTTTTTGGCCCCTGCCCTGTGGCTCGAATTTTTTCAAGAAGGCGCTCGCGCCGACTCAAACCCCACCGGTCCGTTCTTTGTCGAGTGGGGCTTTGGGTTCGGGGCGCAAGGCTTGCGGCGAAATCTCGCCCATGTTCAGTCTTTGAATACCCGCAAATCCGATCATGGCCGCATTGTCAGTGCAAAATCGAAGTGGAGGAATCGCGGGAATAATTGCATTCTGGCGACTCCATGTCTCGACGCGAGCCCGAAGGCGAGAATTGGCCGCAACCCCACCTGTTAGAACAACACGCGAGACGTTTTCTCTTAAGGCCGCTCGAAAAAGTCGGGCGCAGAGAACATCGACAACGGCTTCCTGGAAACTTGCACAAAGATCCGCGAGCAGGCCCGGAACAGGGTCTTTCGAACCACGAGCCAAAAACTCGTCGGCTTGTTTTTTCAATTCATCGCGGTCGTGCGGCATCAGTTCTTCAATCAGTCGTGCGCCGGAAGTCTTTAGACCCGAAAAACTCATATCGTCTCGCTCATCCCGGAGCATAGCTCTTGGGAAATCAAATCTCTTCGAATCTCCGACCGTCGAGAGTCGATCCACGCGAGCACCGCCCGGAAAACCAAGGCCCGCACGTTTGGCGAATTTATCAAACGCCTCGCCGGCGGCGTCGTCCAAAGTGCGCCCTAAAATCCGGTACTTTCCAAATCCATCGACTCGGTACAGTGTCGTGTGCCCTCCGCTGACGGCCAACGCCACATAGGGAAAATCGAAGCCCTGTGGTGCCGAGTAGTTTTCGTCTTTAAGAAACGGAGCCATGAGATGGCCTTCGAGATGATTGACTCCAATAAATGGTTTTCCAGTTGTTAGACTTAACGTCTTTACTGTGACCAACCCAACAAGCAGCGCACCGATGAGGCCTGGTCTTGAAGTCACTGCAAAACCGTCGACATCCGCAAGAGTCATTCCCGCACGGGCCAGTGTTTCTTCGATCAGAGGAAGCAAATGATGGGTGTGATTTCGAGATGCTATTTCGGGAACGATTCCGCCAAATCTTGCGTGATGAAGATCTTGACCGGCCATAAGGCATGCGAGCACACGCCCATCGGCCTCAACAACAGCGACCGACGTATCATCGCAACTCGTCTCGACAGCGAGTACACGCCGGATCATTTCTACTTCTTTTTCGAAGTCGCCGACTTCGTTAGGGCCTTCAAACGAGAGCGAGCGCGATCGGCCTCTTTTGATTTCGAAGCGCGTGAAATGACTTCTTCATAAAAAAGCTTCGCATCCTCGTTCATTCCAAGTTCTTGGAAAGAGACACCGATCTTGTAGGTCGCGGCGTTGAAGCTTTTCCCTTTTGGGTAAGCCTTTCGATATTCCTCGTAGGCAAAAATAGCGTCGCGCCAAGCCTTTGCTTCGAACTTCGCTTCGCCTCGTTCAAATGGATTTTTGTCAGTGCTGGCGGCAGAGCCACTGTTCGCCGCACCCCCGCCCGAAGCACCGGCCTGAATAGCATTTTGAAGCGCTTGATTCGTCGCTTTAACTTCGTTCAGCTCTGTTTGCAGCTTCGATATTTCTTCACGAAATGCGACAAACTTCGCATCCTGCTCTTTAAGTTTATTCTCAAGCGCAAAATCATTCTTTTCTGCGCGGTCCTTGATCTGAGTCATACGTGCATCAAGAGCTTCGGTGCGACCGCTGTTCTTTCGCAGCTCATCGTCGATCTCGCTAAATTTTGAAGAGACGTCGGCCGTCGACTGCTGCAGCGTCGTCACCTGTTTTCGAAGAACTTGCTTCTCTTCGTGCTCTTTCGCACCCGTGCGGGTCTCAAGACAGCCGGTTAATCCGGCCAGCAGAAAGGCTGTCGCGGCGATCGCTCTCCACCGGCGGGTGCGCCACCAACGAGAAGATTTCGTTACAGGTATTTTTGTCTTCGCATGAAACTTTGCAGTGGTCATAGTTACCCCGTCCTTCGCACTTTAGGGTGCGAGTTCCCCAGATTCAAATCGTGAGAGGCGCGCCGCATTCTCGGCCTGCTCGGCGAGAGTGCGGGCCTGTGCAAAACGCTTGGCCGAATTTTCGTAGTCGCGTTCACGGAAAAAAGTTTCGCCTTCTCGGTAAGCCTGCTCGGCTCGATACCAAAGCGCAGGAGCAAACCTCGGAGCTTCGGACTCACGCGCACCGTCCATTGCAGCCCGAGCAATCGTATAATCATCAACAGGAATAAAAGAAACGCAGCCCCCACTGAACGTGAGGGCTAAAATCGAGAGACAAAAACTCTTACTGAAGCGGAACAAAGTTCGCACGGCGGTTTTTCGAATACGCTGTTTCCGAATCGCCCTGGGCCAACGGTTTTTCCTCGCCGTAGCTGAGGACCGTGAGGCGACGGCTCTCGATGCCCAAGCCTTCGAGGTAAGTGCGAACAGACTTCGCGCGGCGTTCACCCAGCGAAAGATTGTACTCGGTCGAACCGCGAGAATCCGTGTGACCCTCGATCTGAAGCGTGAGCTTTGCATTTGCTTTCATCCAGTCGGCATTGGACCGGAGCGTTGCTTTTGCAGCTGATGTCAGAGCGGCTTTATCATAATCGAAAAAAATCGTCTCTAGGCCGCTGATGTTTCCAGAATCGGAACCTTGCGCATCGAGACCGATATCTTTATCGGCGAGCATTGGCGAAGCGGACTCGCTCATTCCAGCACCTTCAGCTCCACCTTCCCCATCGGCACGTTTTGGCTTCGTGCAGGATGCGACAGTGAGAACCAACATCAAGCACATTGCGATGAAAACAGATTTGCGAGACGAGGCGACCGAAAGAACAAGATTTTTTTGCATGGCGTAGTTCTCCTTCATGAGTGAACATTGTTGAAAAGGGCTTGGGCTTTGTCAAAGGTCAATGGGCGAGTGCCGCAGTCATCCACGCCTTAATATTCTAAGAGGGCCGCACAGAATGATGCATATCCTAGCGAAAAAAAATCTTAAACAGATCGCACGCCACGGGAAACGCCCGCTCACAGCGATTCTCCCGCTGTTTCTTTTTGTGATTTTGTTTTTTGCAGCAGCTCAGAAGAGTTTCGGCGCAGATCCCAGCGTCGAATGGAAAAAAATCGAAACTGAACATTTCGAGATCGTGTATGACTCGAGGCATCACCAGCTGGCAAAGGACTTCGCTCGCCACGCGGAGACTGCATGGACTACGCTTGTGCCTATTTTTCGAACTTGGCCGGATAAAACTGTCGTTCTGATCGATGATAGTGGCGATGAAGCCAATGGGATGGCGACCGGACTTCCCTATCCACAGATTCACCTGTACCCCGCTTCACCTTCGCCGGGAGAGACCATTGGCGACACGGGGCCCTGGGGACTCGAGCTGATGACTCACGAGTACGCTCACGTGCTGAACTTTCAACCAGCCCACGGAATTTTCCACACACTTCGCAATATTTTCGGAACCATCGTGCGACCGAATCTCTTGCTTCCGCGCTGGTACCTCGAGGGATTGGCGGTTGAAATTGAAACGCGATTTTCACCCTCGGGCGGGCGCCTCAGATCTCCAGATTTTACAGCGATCCCACGCGCGATGGTGCAAGACAATATTTTGCGTCAGGAAGATATCGCACGCGTTGGCGAAACGTCGATTCCTGATTGGCCTGGCGGTGCGAGGCCTTATCTTCTTGGTGGTTTCATCTGGCAAAAATTAATTAAAGAGAGCCCCTCGATCGTTGGTGATCTGAACGATCACTACGCTCGTCGTATGCCATTTTTCATCGACACTCCTCTTGAAGAGCGGACCGGGAAAAATTGGCAAAGCTATCTTGAGTCCACTTACACAGAGATCGAACAGCGAGCGGTTGGGCAGATTGAACTGCTTTGTGAGAACGGCTGCCTTGAGGGAGCAAAACTTGGTGAGGCAGGATTTTTCTCGCGAGCGCCCGTGATCACGCATGCACTTCCTTTTGAAAAACAAGCTTTGGCGTTCCTGACACGAGAGCACAATCACGATTCTGTTGTGATGATCGTCGAGAGAGCCGCGGATTCGCTCGACGGTGGTTTTGATTTCGCCAACGCAAAACGCGCCGCTGAACCGACAAGCGCGCACCGGATTGCCTGGCTCCCCGGCGGCCAGGAATTGATCCACGACGGCATCGACAGCTTTGGCCGCTATGAAGAGCGAAGCGATCTTTGGCTTTACCGGCGGAGCGACAAAAAGAAAATTCGCCTCTCAAAAGGACTTCGTGCGCGCGAACCCGATGTCAGTCTTGACGGAAAAAAAGTCGCGTTCGTACAGCTGCGCCCCGGACAAACTCACATTGCAATCGCCGATCTTGCACCGAACGCTTCGGGCAAAATGGAGCTTGGACCTCCGGCCGTTTTGTACGCGCCTGAAAAGGATCACCGTGTCTCGTGGCCGACGTTCACGGGGCCCCGAACACTGGTCTTTGTCGAGCGAAGCCCCGATGCGAAAGAAGTTTTGAAAGTGCTCGATTTGCGAACCGGCACGTCGGTCATAGCCCCCAGTGCCGCAGCGCCTCGCCTTGTCAACAGCGGCGGATCTGTCACGTTTCCGCGCCTTGTTTTGGATGCGAGAACCGGGCGCCGCAATTTGCTTTTCACTTCGAACAGAACCGGTGTTTCGAATATTTACATCGCCGATCTTTTGCGCGACGTGAGTCAAGAAACTTCGCGAAGCTTTGCTCTTGAAAATATTCGTCCTCTTACCAACTCGGTCACGCGCGCATGGAGCGCCGACTATGATCTCTCGAACGAAACTTTGATTTACTCGCGACTCGATGGCAATGGCTCGCGGCTTCGTCGCCTGACCGCCAGCGATCGTGGACAAAACCAAACGGTGCGAGAAAATCGGCTGATCAAAATTCCGCTTTTGATTGAACGGACCGAAGCGCCGCACATTGTTCCCGATGCGGCGATTCCCGAATCAGCATTGGCGGGCGAGGACTTTTCAGTTTGGCCTTACCTGCTTCCGCGCTACTGGATGCCTTATGCGGCCTTTGTTCCTGGCGGTGCGTTTTTGTCGGCATCAACGTCGTCAGGAGATCCGATGGGACGCCATCTTTTGGCGACGTCTATTTCCACCGATACGCGTATCGGTAAGCCGAACTTTTTTGCGGCCTATTCAAACGCGACGACACGGGTTCGCACGACGTTGATGGTCGATGATTTCTGGCAGCGACTTTCATCGTCGGGTTTTGATCGACGCTCGTCGACGGGCGATCTTTCGGGAACGTTTTTTATTCCCGCGCTGTCCAATTCGTGGCGAGGTGAGCTTGGGCTCAGTCACCAGCGAACGGAAATTCCCCTCACCGCTGGCGGTTCTGACGTCCGCATCCGCGGTGGCCCGCGCGTTGGAGTTTTGTGGCAAGATCTTGAACAAAAAGGTTTTGAGATCTCTCCTGAAAAAGGCGGGCACTGGCGACTCACGCACGCACGCTTTCTTCCGGAGCTGGGGAATCTTGTTTACGACAAAACGGACGTTTCGATCTCGTCATATTTGTCGCGAGTATCGACGCCTGATGTTTTCGGAGCGAAACTTTTCGGATGGCTTCCCGAGCGCCACGTCTTCAATGCGTCGCTGACAGCTAGCTGGCTTCCCGGGCTCGATCGCCTGCTTTTGGGTCCTTCCAGCGTCAGTCTTCCCGTGGAAACCGTAGCACTTGGCGCTTCAAGCACAAGCTTCGTCATGCGCGGCTATCCTTCGGGAACTTTTCTTGCGCGAAAATTTGTGCGTGGCTCGCTCGAACATCGATTTCCCCTTTCAAGTTCGTATCACGGATTCGGAACCAACCCTGCGTTCATCAAACGCTGGCATGGAGCCGTCTTTGCCGATCTCGTGACGATCGAAGGTGCGTTCTTCGACTTTGAGATCGATAACTATCGCTCGAGCGGCATCGGCAATATGTTTGGCACCATTGGCGCTGAAGCTCGCATCGACACGACGCTGTTTTATCATCTGCCGGTTCAGTTCATTCTGGGCTACCACTGGGGCTTCGACAAACGAGCCAATCCGAACGGCGCCTACCCCATCATCTCGATCGCTCTCTGATGTCTCCAGAAGCGGGACCGAATTCGGTCCCGTTTTCGCTTGAGCTCTCACTTCGGCGCGGAATTCACCGCCGCCGATTTTCTTCTTTGGAAGATGGGAGTTCTTTTCTATGGGTTCAATCAATCGAGTTATGATTTTGGGAGTCATCGGCCAGCAGCCGGAGCTTAAAACATCGCGGGGTGGAAAACCCTACGTGAGCCTAAGCCTCGCCACCCACAAGCGCTTCAAGGATGCCGACGGAAATGCTAAGCGCGATACCCAGTGGCACAAGGTCATGATCTGGGGGAAGAACGCCGAGCTCTGCTCGACCTACTGCGAAAAGGGCTCGCCCCTTTACGTTGAAGGCCACCTTGCCACCTACGTGCGCGAAGAGAACGGCCGAAGTCAGACGCAAATAAACATCGTCGCCGATCAGATTCAGTTCATCCCGGGCTCCAAGATGGCCTTGTCCTCAGAGCGCGGCGAATTCGAATCTATTTTATCCATTTCAAGCCTCGCTCCTCTTAGAAGTAGCGATGAAAGCGCGCTGGCTCTGAATTGAAGCGCCGAGGACCCTTCGCAAGAGCCACCGGATGGCTCTTGACTTCTTATTGCGGCAACGCGGAAAGTTATGAGAGGAGCGATTAGCTCTATTTTTCAGGGGGGTTCTTCCATGGACGGAATGGAAATCTTAGGCAGTCGACCGGGAACAAACACGAATTCGCAGGGCCTACGCTCAGACCGTCTTGGTTGGATCAAAGATCTGGTTCGCGCCGAGCAGCGCATGGAAGAGTCCGGAGTCATCGAATTCGGTCCGGCCTTCGATCCTGCTCAAATTCTTGTTGGTGAATCGGTCGCATTCATGAACGAACTCAAAACGGCTTTTGTCGATGCGGCTTCGGCCTTCAATCAACTCAAAGGTTCGTCTCTTGGCCGAGTGAAAATTTATGGCATCGCCAACACTCACGCCGACTTCATGCTGTTCCGAAACGGCTTTAAGCTAATTTTCTCTTTGAAAGAGCCCGGCGCAGTTTCTGTGCGCTTCCATTACGTCGGCGCGGGATTCCAACCTGCCGGCGCTTCGGCAGCTCCCGGCGGAGTTTCCGTATCAAGCCATGTCGGTGAAGAAGATCTCTTGATCGCTCGCTGGGGCGCCTTCGGCGATCTCAATTGGACCTACCGCGAACAGGCGATCAAGACTGATTACCTCGTTCGGTATTATCTCACTCGCTTTGTCCGCGAGAGCGCAAAATAGTCATAAATTGAACGACGATTTTGTGTCCGCGGGATTTTACCTTTTTCCGCGACACGGGCGTCGTACCCTCTGCCGCATCGGCTCGGCCTTCCTGGCCTCGGGTCGCGGCATACGCGACCTTCCCGATTCGGAGGTCGCGGAAAAAGGTAAAATCCCGCGGCCTCAATACTGATTGTTCAGTTTCTTCTTATTGTCAGATTCCGGGGTAAATTTCTAGTTCGGGTTCGAACTGAGATTTGAGTTCGAACTCGAACTGATTTTTTGTGTTCCGCCCTAACAGGTTCGTGCAACCGTAATTGCGAGTGGTGACTATCGCCTAATCTCGGACGCCGGTGGGCTCTTTTCATCTAGTTTACGTTTATTGCGGTAGCAGTCGCCCAACAAACTCTTCGAACCATAGTATTGTGCTTCGAGTTTTTCGGCATAGATGGCTGCCGCCTTCGCGTCTGTCTTGAGTTTTGCACGGAGACTCTTCGCGGTGTTCGAAAGCACAACAGTCGTCACTGGCTCACTGAGTGTCACGGTTTGACCCGCCGCTAGGTAACTCGAGATCAAAGTCGTGTCCGTCACTTGCGTGGCATAGGCCAAGTCATTCTGACCATCCGGCCCGACATCGCCCAATATAAGATCGAAATGTTCGCCGTTGGCCTTTCCCACGAGACGACTTTTTATTTCCCAGTTTGAAGCTTCGGTGCCGGTTTGAGTCATAGTGATTTGATCGCCGGGTCGAAGAGTGAGCGCATCGGCTTTTACGGAAATCCAGAAAAAGAGAAAGGAAAGGAAAATATATTTCATTTAGAATTGCCTCCGTTTGGATATGTTAAACGACATTCAAAATTATTTAAAGCACCGGCCTCGTTTCGCTGTTCACAATGGGGTATTCAGTGCGTTCGTCGAGCCACGGCAGTGTCAGATTGAGATGTCGATGCGGCCTTTTCGGCGTTGCTCGGTGGTGGGTTCTACGTATTGGAATTTTAGCGGTTGAACTTCCATCACGCGCAGGCGAACGATGCCGCCGACTTTTAAGTGCTGATGGGTTTGGTTTGAGACGCGCAGGAGTTGTGAGTCGGGCTCGTCAGGGCCACCGCCGAAGCGGACGATGAAATCGATCTCGTCGATCATTTCGACGATCGCGGCCTCAAGCATTTCTCCCCTTTGCCAGACACGCCTCATCGTCGTGGATCCTCACTCATTGCCGTTTAAATTCTAGGGAACTCGACACGCCGAATATTCTTGGGTGCGGGTGGAGTTGGTTCGCTCGCGCGAAGGGCCGCCGCGGCCGCGCGAGCGGCTTCGAGTTCAGGAATTGAAACTTCACGAGCTAGAGATTTAGTCGGTGCGGTATAAGCCGCTGACTTTTCAGTTGTCGCCGGTGATCTGCCGGCGACGGCCGTTGCTTTTGCGACCGCCGCTGTTGGATTGGCCGGCGTAGCTTGCGACGGAACAGTTTCTGCGGACACCGTGGGGCCCGGGCCTACTGCATAATGCTCGATAGCTGGCGATTCAGGTGTCATCATAAAGTGCGGTGTCGGTTGAGCATCGCGCTCGGCCTGCTCGACGGCGCGGCGGAACTCTTCACCCAAGCGTTCAAGACTTGTCGAGTCCGCGCGTGGCGATTCGAAGGCCTGAGTCATATCGGGAACGACATTTCTTTGCGCTCGGTGAGCGAGCTCGAGATCAAGATTTTTCATTTCAAACTGAAGTTTACTCAGCTTCTGAACCAAACCCGAGCTGTCGGAAGCATCCGAAAATCCGGGTATCGGATCGATTGTGGGCGAAGCCTCTTGCGAAGTCACAGCACGTGGGTCGCGCGCCCAGGCCGGCAAGTCTTCCTCGCGGAAAGACAAGCTGTCCTGATTTACCTTCGCGATGAACTCGATCTCGCCCATCGGGAGATCGACCTCTCGGGCGATGTCGGTGACCGATACCCCCGCGTGGGCCATTCGCGCGGCTTTGATGTACTTGACGGAATTCTGGCGTTCGATGATTTCGCTATGAGGAATTTTGTCTTGAAAGATCTGAGCGACTTCCAAACTCTGATCCATCGACTGTCGCACGGCTAAAACTTGTTGTTCCGCGAGAGCGATTTTTGATTGAAGCTCTTTCGACTTTTGATCAAGCAGCAAAAGCATTTGCTGCACTTGTGTTTCAGTTCGGTCACTCAAATCTTCAAGCACGGCGATTTTGCTCGAAAGAAGTTGAAGGCCTTTTGAAAGTCTTGGGTCATCTTTTGCGGGCCTTCTTAGACGCGCAAAAATAACGAAGATGCAAACCGCGAAAAACACATTGGCGAAAATTTGTAGAAATAGAGTGAAAGACACTTTTCAGGCCCCCTTCTCACTTCTCTTAGTGTGACGGGGACCTGACTTTTCGTCGACGGACGTAAGACCTGAACAGCGACAAATTGTCGGAATGACCCGGTTTCGCCAAGACAAACTCGACCAAAGCCGAGCGCCGAGGGGCCTAAGTAAACTCGGCGACCAGCGCTCCGAGCCGACGGATGGCTTCCTGACCTTTTTCTTTTTCAAGCGCGTAGCTGAGTCGCAAGTAACCCTCGAGACCAAATTCAACACCAGGAACCGCAGCGACAAGCTTGTCTTCAAGAAGGCGCTGGCAAAGATCCGCACTACCGTGAATCACTTCGCCTTTATACTTTTTCCCCAAGTACGGTTTGATGCCGACCCAAAGATAAAAAGCACCTTCAGGAACAACCGTTTTCAGACCGGGAACTTTCGAAAGTTCTGCGACCAAGAAGTCGCGCTTGTCTTTCAGCACAGTCACAGTTCGTGCGACATCATCATCGCAGTTCAAAACACCCTCTAAAGCTCCGTACTGTCCCGATGCCGAGGCACAACTGACCGATTGCGACTGGTAATTCGACATCGCCGTGATGACCGCTTTCGGACCGATCGCCCAGCCAATTCGCCATCCGGTCATCGAGTAAGTTTTAGAAGCGCCATTAAGTATGACAACGCGCGAACGTAAATCAGGAGCGACGTGCAAAAGATGCGGCGCCAACTTGTCGGTGAAACAAAGGCGATTATAAATGTCGTCGCTGATCACAGCAATCTTTGGATACTTTCGAAGGACTTCTGCAATCGCAGCCAATTCCTCACGCGTGTAGATGAGACCCGTCGGGTTGGACGGCGAATTGAGAAGTAGAACTTTGGTCTTTGGTGTGATCGCTTTTTCAAGGATCGCCGGTGTGAGCTTGAAGTTCGTATCTTCATCGCAGATCGCGATGCGAGGCACTCCATCGGCCAATTCCACCATGGTCGTATAACTCGCCCAAAAAGGTGCAACAAGAATGACTTCGTCACCTGGATCAACCATGGCTTGCAGTGCTGCAAACAAAACGAATTTTGCGCCCGACGAAACTGTCACTTCTGTGAAATCGAATTTCATATCCAGATCGGCCGAGGCCTGAGCCGCAACGGCTTTGCGAAGTTCTGGGATGCCAGAAGACGGCGTGTACTTGGTCTGACCTTTTCGAATCGAGGCGATCGCCGCTTCTTTGATGCGGTCGAAAGTTCCCCAATCCGGTTCACCAATCGAAAGTGAAATCACATCTTTTCCTGCGGCCTTCATTTCACCGGCACGAGCGGCCAACATCAGGATCGGCGATGGCTTTAGAAGTTGCGCGCGCTTCGCCAGCGAAATAGCCGCTGGGTTCGCGCCGGCCGTTGATTCTTTTGATGATGTCATACGCTTTTCCTCTTGTTCTAACTTTGCTGCGTTTCGCTTTTTTGGCGAAACTTCTTCAGAAGCGCTTTCTCAACGACGGCCGGAACCAGGTCGGAAACTTTGCCGCCGTGGAGCGCCACTTCTTTTACGGTTTTGCTGGATACGTAATAAAACTCTGGGCTCGCAAAGACAATCATCGTCTCAATTTGTGGAGCGAGCTTCTTATTCATATTGGCCATGACGAGTTCGTATTCGAAGTCCGTGACGGCGCGTAGGCCCCGTAGAATCACTCCGGCGCCGATTTTCTTCACATAATCGACCGTCAGGCCATCGTGAATCGCCACTTCAACACCCGGAATGTCTTTCAAAGCTTCGCGGGCCATATCGGCTCGCTCCTCAGGAGTGAAAAGTCCATCTTTCTGCCGATTGCTAGAAATGAGCAAAACCACACGATCAAACGAGGGCGCCAGGCGCGTGAGAATGTCGCGATGACCAAGAGTGATCGGATCAAAACTTCCGGGGTAAACAGCGACTCTTCGAGCTTTTTCCATCGGCTAACTCCCTTCGGAGGGTTCTGGTTGGGGGCGAGACCAAAAGCTGATTTTCTTATCTCCATAATCGCGTTGATCCCAACAAACAAGGTTAGGATAAGACTCGTCCACCCGTTCGTGAGACGACGCCTCGACAACAACAGTCGTCTTCGTACCGACGGCTGAGGACGATGCCAAAAGTTCGAGCGTCGCATGCGCAAGACTTTCGGTGAAGGGAGGGTCCGCCATGATGATATCAAAAGCCTCACCCTTATAGCGAGCGATCCACTTTAAAACGTCGTCTTTGACGATGCGATGTTCTTTACCGACCTTTAGTTCGATGACGTTTCGTCGAATGATATCGATCGACTTCGACGAGAGTTCGACCGCCGTCACAGACAAGGCGCCTCGAGAAATGGCTTCAAGGCCAATGTTTCCCGTTCCTGCAAAAAGATCGAGGACTTCAGCGCCATCCCAGTCGCCTTGAAGTTTATTGAACACACTCTCTTTAACTCGGTCCGTGGTGGGTCGAATATGATCGGCTTTAAACGAAACCAAACGCCGACCTTTGAATTTACCGGAGATGATTCTCATCAGCCTCGCTTTGCCTGTCCGGTGCTTTCCAAAAAATGCGCGATTCGCGACATCGAATCGGGAGGAACTGATTTGTAATGAACTTCTATCAAGTGAATGGTGGATCCGCCCCCAACACTGCCGACAGCACCGCCCGCGGTCACGGCTTGTGAGCCGCCAGTGAGCTGGTTGTAAATTTTCACAACCACGCCCGCCAAAATAACAGCGCCGTTCAAAACGGGAGTTGTGAAAGAAACTTCAACTTTGTCACCGGGCTGCACCGAAGAGCCACCGACTTCGATCATCAAGCCCTGCAAGGTCAATTTCAAAATCTGCCCGGGATAAGCTCCGCGGACATCTTTGAGCTGACCTTTGAACGGATACGGCTTTACACGTCTTACATTTGAACTCTCGGCCATTCACTCTCTCGATCGCATCTTGTCCATGACTCTTGCGGCTACGCTGTCTACAACGACGAATATATCCTCAAAAGGCTTTGGGATAAAGCAATCTGCTCCACATTCGAGAGCCAGTTTTTCACTATCTTCACCTGAAAAGGCCGAAATGAGTGCGACCACGGGACGATTTTGGTTGGGAGCGTCGGATCCTGCCTGCAGCGCTTGGCGAACGACATCCGGGCCGCTGAGACCCGGCATCAGAACATCGACAAAAACAGCGTCGAAGTGCGTCTCCTTCCAAGCTTTGAGTCCTTCGTGCCCGTCGACCGCTTCGACTGTTTGATGTCCGCGAGCCCGCAGCGCGCGCGCCAAAGATCGTCGCACCAGCGGCTCGTCATCGATGACTAAAAAAGAAAAACTCGAAGTCCTCAAGAGGATCCTTCCGGAGCGACCGGAAGTCGCACACGAAAGACAGTGCCGGCTTGGTCTTTTCGGTTTTCAACTTCAATGACGCCACCGGAATTTTCGACAACCCAGCGACTCATACTGAGCCCAAGTCCCGTACCCTGGCCCGCTTCTTTCGTCGTAAAAAACGGTTCAAAAATTCGACTTTGAATCTCGGGGGGAATTCCAGGACCTGTGTCGGCAATTTCGATTTCGACGCGGTCATGAAGGCGCCGCGTTCGAATCGCAATTTCTCCTGGGTCACGCATCGCCTGACAAGCATTGTTGACGATATTAAAAATAACATGCTGAAGAAGATGAGGATCCACCTCCACCATCACAGATTCAGGAGATGCCCAGTCAGTTTCTACGCGGTGCTCGTGAAGAGCAGTTTTGATCATATTCAAGGACCGTTCAGCGATTTCATTGAGAGAGACTTTTTCGCGAATACGATCGTCGGCTTTCGAAAAGTCTAAGAGGTCTCTGATGATGGCGCTTGACCGCTCGGCCGCTTTTTCAATTTCACGCATATCATTGCGAACGGTCTCAGGATAACTTTCGTCGGAGGCAAGAACCTGCGCCAGCGAACGAAGGCCCGCCAATGGATTGTTGAGTTCGTGGGCGATATTGCCAGCCATGAGACCAATGGCTGCCATCTTTTCCCCTTGAAAAGCATGCCCCTTAAGCTCAAGAGATTTCGTCACGTCCGAGTAATGATGGATCACGGTGCGAACCGGGCTTTCTTGGTCTTCAAATTCGATCGGATAACCATTCACATCGTAAACATCGGTCGAACGCCGGGCTTGCCAGTGAACCGGGGCTCGGCTTGCGACGACTTCGTTCAAGCCACAGCCGTCACACGGTGACGATCGATCTGCGAACACTTGGTAACAAAGCTTTTTTCCAGCTTCAGGAAACCTAGAAAAAGCCTCGTTCATGCGCAGAACTTCAAACCCACTTGTAATGACCGCGATCGGATCCGCAATACCGTCAAACGTCGCCTCCCATAGTCGCGAGGCCGCATGCATTTCACGATTGATGATTATTCGATCCAGCGCGGTTGAGAGGGGTTCAATTCGCGGGATTAAAAATCGTTTGAAGCGCTCGGATTTCGCCTCATCAAAACTGTGTTCGAAAAACAAAAGTGGAACGGCGCGGACAGGAACACCAAACTCGCGTCCCAATGGAATCGAAATGGTTCGTGCGACGGGGCGCCCGAGCTCATCAGCCAGGTAGGTCTGATCATCGGCATCACCCACCCGAATCGTCACACGATGGGTCCACACTTTTTTTACTGACTTTGATCCCCAGCCTTTTTCAAGAGCTCGCGCCGCGTGCTTTCCGCCGCCGGCGGCTCGGGCCTGCTGAAAGTGAAGACGTGCTCCGAACTCAGGAGAAACAACACCAAGAATGGGCGAGCGGACTTCGTGAAAGCTTCGTATCTCTTGATTGAGAAGCACGAGAAGTTCTTCGATCGATTCAGTTTGACTGAGCTCTTTGATAAAGCGCACAAGATCGCGCGTGGCCTGTGTGCGGCTATGAAGCTCGCGCTCGGCATCCGATAGATAAGATGTTCGTTCGGTCACGATTTTTTCAAGGTTCTCTTGCAGATCGTGCAGCTGACGGTTTCTTGTGCCCAGCTCGCGGCGACTTTTCTGATACGTTGAACGAGCTTCGATTTCACTGACACTTTCGCGCACTGCTTTTTCTACAGCCTCAAAAGAACGCGGAATCCAGCGCCTCAGTCGATGTGTATTGATCATCTGTTGAAGGTGGTCGGGAGAAACGGAAACATCGCCAATAATCCAAAGGGGCACATCGCGGTGACGGTCGCGTAAATCAGCAACGCGCTTTTCTAGGTCTGTGACATTTGAGGCGACAAGGATCGCGATGAATGATTGGCCTTCTTTTGGTTCTTGCTTCAAGACGCTGACACGTGCGCGGAACGCTCCCTCGCGCACAATACCGTCGGAATCTATACCTTCGTAAAAAACCGATGAAAGAGGCGTAGGGGTGATGTCGCTATTCACCTCACAAGTCTCTTAAGAACCGTTCAATCCGTCAAACAGGACGGCGCTCCGCCTCGAGTCTTAAGACAGGAATCCACATTTCAAGTGCCGCTGTGAGCTCGTATTCGAGAAGGTCGGCCGCCAGAACATAGTCCTTCCGGTCGAAAGTCGCGGTCAGCTCGGTGATAACTTGGAACAACATCTTCTCAGCCTCGTGCCAACGCTCGGGTTGACCAACGCTAGCTCCGATTCCCGAAGCCGCACCACGAGCGTGGTGGATTGTTTCAACAAACCACTGACAACCCTCCAGAGCTTCGTTCAGTTGTTCGCTTCCAACGTGAATATCGCCATCGCGAAAGCGAGTTGCTGTGTCGACACTCGCCGCCGTCAAAAGTGGTATAAAACTTAACGTCGAGCGCAGGGCTTGTCCGATGAGATGTTCGGGCCGATCACATCGAATCGATAACGACTGAATCTCTGTTCGCGGGTTCAGTTTTTGGGGATCATCGGACAAACCGAGTTCGGCTTGCTCGTCGATGACTTGTCCGTTGACGCGAATTTCGCAGATAACTTCACCCTTCGCCGCGATGATCGACTCCAGTCGATGAATGACCTCTCCCACTGTGGCGCAATCTGTAAATTCCGTAGCTATTTGATCAGATGTCCAGCTGATGTCCGTCACGTTGTTCCTCGATTTGGTTCATGCCTTGAAGGACCGAGTTCAAGCGGTCGTTGAGCACATTGTTCATTTCAATCAAATTCTCTTTTGAAGCCGGCGCCATTCTTACTTTTTCGGTGCTCCACCATCGCTCGATCGCTGCCAAGCGAGGATCCGCGCCAACAATCATACGCGCCAGTTCGTCCACCCGATCAAGAACTGAACTAATTTGGCGGCTATCGCCAACTCCACTTTTCAAAGCCTGAAGCTGGTGCCGTTCGATACCACACACTTCGATCCAAGAATTGAGTGCTTCACGCATCCGTCGATCCAATGCTTGCGGTAACGGAGTTCCCAGATAAATCGCAGAGATCAGACTCCAAGAAAAGTCAGTCAAATGATCAGTGGTGGTCTCGCAAATTTCTTCCAGAGGCCCTTTGACGATACGATCCGCCATAGAACCGAGAATCGATGGTGCCAACATCAACATCAGTTCACGAACAATGGACTCTGTCGCTGGTGCAGCACCGCCGTAACAAATGATTCGGCTACCGCGGCTGGTCGGGCCCGTCTCCCAATGTGAAACAGATCGAGAGGAAAGATTCAGAACTTGTGTTCCCACCAGAGAGGCTACGTGCACCAAGGCGCTATCACCCGCCACAAGGACCTCACACTGAGCGACAATACCAAACAAATCATCGATGGATGTTTGGCCTACCAACGAAAACACTCGACGCGTGGGTGCGTTCTCAGGATTTAAAGAAATCCCATGGCTCTCGACGGATTTCAAAATTTCATTGGCTTTTTCAAGCTCTCCGGAAGCTCCGAGCAGTACGACAGAAAGCCCCGATCGTCTCACGATCCGCGCGACAACATCGCCCCAATGTCGACTGTCCAAAGTTTTAGTCTCGCTGCTAGCTCCGACATGAACGGCGACAAATGTCTCAGGTAAAGCGATGCGCGATTTTTCCGACTTAACCGACGTGGGCCCGTGCCAATCGGCCTCAACGGGATCGACCTCAGCAATCGTTGCGAAGAGACGCGGCAGCGATAGACGGTTGACAATTTCAGTCGATGCAACCTGCGCACGATATCCGACTTGTGCGAAGAAATAGGCCGACGCATCGTCGGGAATTGAAAGCGTACCATCGTCATGGCGTGTGTAACCACGCACAGAAATCGCATGGCATCGGCTTCTGGCTCGATGCTCAAGATCAAACGCGATCCAAGAGGACAGCGGAGAGAAAGACAAATTGATGACGCGGTCGAATTTCTCAGAGTCCAAAGAAAACATCAGTGCGTCGATTTCTTCCATTGATGGCCGTAAGCCCTCAATCGGATGCGACAGAATGGGCGTCAGAATGGCCTCGGTGTCAAAGCTGTGGATCTTCTCCACAGCCGCGCATGACTTCGCGGCTGCCGCGAATCGGGGGCGCACAAGAATATGAACTTCGGCACCGCTCGCTTTCAACGCGTGCAATGTCGGCCACGTTTGGAAAATGTCGCCCAGGCGGGCCAGCTGCAATACAAGAACCTTCACTTGTCTGATCCGTCGCGGGAGATGATGGCCTGTCTTTGCTCCTCGACCGTTTCACCAAGAATTCTCATCAAACGCGCCCCTGTGTCGGAGAAGCTTGAGCGACGAATTAGCTCGGTCTCTTCCCGAATTCGGCGGGCCGCTTCCGTCAAACGATAGACCAACATTTTTTGATCTATGGGCGAAGCGACTTTGGTTTCGCTTTTTTCAGTTGGGACTTCTACGAACGTCGTCGGCATCGTCACTTCAGTTAGGACATTAGATTTCATCGAATTTCTCCCGTCACGTTTTCTAATTTTTCAATTTCATTTTCTACGTGGATTTCCAAACCGCGAACCAACTTCAATCCGGTTTTCAGTCGGACCTCGAGATCCTTGACGGCATCGCTCATCTTTCGGAATTTAGCGAAGGGCGCCGAGCGATCATCTTCAATGATTTGCACAAGAGGCTCGGCAATGAATCGTGTCCACGGGTGCAGCTGAAGGCGCGAACGTAACACCGCGATCGACGTCACCATTTCCCGCATGCGATGAGCGTCCTGAATGGACTCTTGAAGCCGATTTAACTGAAGATGCAACGAATTCAAAATTCCTTCGGCGTGGCGAAGACGGCGTTCGCCATCGTTCAGCGCATGTCTCAACTCCAGCGAGCCGACCGTAGGAAATCGATTTCTCAAAGACTGATGCGCCTTCAGAATCTCGCTTCCGAAGTAGTTTTTATCCAATCGTCCATCGCGCAGCTCCAGCGTCAGTCTCCGTGCCGATCGCTCGATACATAAAGCCAGAGCAGTATCACTGAGATCACCAGAAAGAATCGGTACAAGTGATGCGGGCCCCTCTGAACGATCGACCAAAAAGAGATTGGTATTTTTAAATAATTCGCGACAGACCGCGAGTGACGTCTTCAACGTCGAAAGCTCTTGGTCGTTGTTGAGCAAACTGTTCACAACAGCAGCAACGGCGGACGGCTTTACGGCTATCGCGCAGGCGTGGCTTGATCGATGACAAATTTCGGAATGACCGCAGGGAGCACACGGCTCCTGGCTTGAAATGATGAAGTCGCCAGCTTTCCAACTTCCTGTGCGATAAGCGTCAGCACTTCCGGCAACAACTTCCACAACGCGAGCGGGGCTGGCTGAACCGAAATGCTTGATCGACGTGTCGCCTGTCACCAGAACTTCAGCACTCTCTAGGAGACTGACAACACCACTCAGTGATGCTATCGCTGGCTTCAATCGATGCTTGTAAGCCGGCAAAGATTCACAAAAAACTTCGACACGAGCTCGCTCTGCCGGAGCACCTAGAACCAGAATCGAAATATCGAGATTACTTTCCAGGATCTGGCGAGCGAGTTCTAAAAAACGCTCATCGCCCCAGTCCTTTTTTTCATCGCTCGTCGAAATTTGTAAAAGAACAAACCGCCGCGGCTCGGGTCCCATCAGCGACGAGGCTTCTTCCCGTCCTTTTTTCGATTCTCTCAAAAGACTGTCGAAGAAGGTGGGACTTTGGGCAATTTCAGTACCACCGCAAGCTCCCAGAAAAATGTCGGTGTGGTTGAAGGACTCGCGGTCTTCAAAGTCGACCTGCTGATTCAAATGCCGAATCCACGATGACCCGTAAGAAACCGCACCTGAACCATCCAAAACTAAACCGATTTTTTCTTTTGAGTCTATCAGTCCACACAGCCAGCCCGAGAGACGATTGTGCGTAAAGTTGTAGAGAAGCTCATAACCTTCGGCGCTGACTTCATCGACAAACGCCTGCATCCAATCATAGGCTTCAAACATTGGACGATCCGCCTCGACGCAGGAACTTTGAAGCCGATCACGCTCGAAAACGAGAACTCGGTCGACGCCATGGATTTGTGCCGCGGCGGAGGTAAAGTTAGAATTTACCAACATGTGAATTTCGGCGTCGGGATAACGTGACCGAATTGCCTTCACAGCCGGCGCTAATGCAATCACATCACCAAGGCGCAGAAGATTCACAATGAGTATCTTCATCGAACCAATTCCTCAAGTACGCGAAAGATTCTTCGATCGATTTTCGTTTCCGAGGAGATATCCCACGTCTTTGCGAGGTCTCGAATCGAGATACGGCGGGACAGTGCCAAATCTTTCGCTCGCCCGGGGTTGATCGCCGAAGCGACCTGTGGACGAAGTCGCAACTGCTGTGAAAATGACTCCGGTGTACGCCCGAGAAGAATTTCTTCAATCTTCAGAAGTTGAGCACCGGTGCGAGCCAGTGTCGGGCGATGCGACAAAAGCGTGTAACTTTGTAAGATCCAAGACTGAATCTCGCCGGTCGTTAAAAATGAATCCGCGTCGATAACTTGTTGAAAAATAACACCCGGGCATCTGGCCTTACAAAAATCAATCGACGGTAAGCAAGTATCCACCGCATAGATTTTTGGAAGAGCGCGCGACGTTTCGGCCTTAAGGTTCGTCAGAAGTTCGACCAAGGCGCGAAGATGAAATCCCGAACCAACTCCCAAAACAACAACCGGCTCATCTTCTCGAAGCCACGTGAGTCGCTTTCGCTGCGCTTCAGCCCAACGCCGTCCCTCGGCCTCGGGTTGAACTAAAGAGGCCGTCGCAAGATGGCCCACGCAGAGGACCTCTGCACCGGATTTCGAAACACCAATCGATGTCGGCACTTCCTGAAGCGTCATCACTGCGCGGGACTCGCTTCGGCGACAATTTTTTCCGCTAAGACGCGGCGAAGTCTCATGGCTTCGTCTTGCTCTGGATCAAGCGCTACGACGCGCTCGCACTCGAGAAGTGCTTCGTCAAAGCGGCCAAGAAGCGTCAGACATTTCGCTAACGAAAATGCAATTTCCGCATCTTCGCCATCGGTATTCAGGTAAGCTTCCAAGCGGGCCGCTGCTGCCTGCACACGACCATCACGAACGGCCCATTCGACGATAAGCTTTAAAGCCGTGCGGTTAGAAAAATTCAAATCGAGAGCGCGCTCTAGGTTCGCCCAAGAAAGTTCAAAGTCACCCTTGGCACGATGGACCAGTGCGAGACCGACCCATGCACGATCGCATTCGACGTTAACGTTCAATGCTGACCGAAAGCGTGCCGTCGCAGCCTCAAGGTCGTCTCGATTAATTTCAAGCGTTCCAAAGTTAACAAGAAGTGCGTCGGACTTTGGATCCATCGCGAACGCACGATTGTAAAAGTCTTCGGCCGCATCAAACTCCCCGCGGCGAACAAGTATGTTTCCGATATTTTTATAAACTTCGAACAGCCGCTCTTCGGGCATCGCCTCGGCGGCCAATGCGTCTTGGTAGGTTGCGAAGGCCGCGCTGTCATTTTCCAAACTGTAGTAAAGGGCAGCAAGATCAAGTCGATTGTCGGCCGAAGGTTCAATGCGCATCAAAGCCTTGCGACATTTTATCGCTTCGTCCGTCTGACCCGATTTCTCTAGCGCGGTTGCCATCAACTTAATCGCTTCGACGTTCATCGAATCGCGAACAAGGGCGTGACGCAGCAGACTTTGCGCAGTCCTAAACTCTCGGTACTGAATCAAAGTACGGGCGTGTCGCAACCACTGGCCCATAAGATCTTGGTGGCCCACGAGGTCCTGGTCGAATTCACGAAGAGCCACTGCGACTTGCTCGATAGGCCGAACGATCGGAGCTGGAGTCGTTGGTGCTTGAGTCGTTGATATTTTGGTATCAAAATTTTGTTCGACAGAAATTGGGCGAGTCTCGTGGTTCTGGCTTGGCGCTTCCATGCGCTCCTTCCGTGGAATCATCTTGTTTCCACGTTTGAAGGTTGCAACGCGAGTGCCACCGGCCACAGGTCGAGGATTTTGATTTCAGTTGAAGATCAGATGAAGGTGACCAAATGGCGTCCAGACTTTGACGCCTCGGTGACGAGAGACCTGTCGAGGGCTTGACGGTCTCTCGGTTTTTTTCGATGCCGAGTTCCTCGAGCTAGACCTCTTCGTCCAGCTGCCGAGTCAATTTTCCCGAATGGTACGCATTGACGACCTTCCGGGTCTGCTTGGTGTTCTTCAGTTCTCGAATGATATTAGACTTTTCATCCTCGATCGCAGCCAATACGCGAAGATCTTGAGCTAAAATCTGCTTTGCGAGTTTGTCTTTATGCTCCATGAGGTCCTGAATCTCGGCGCGGATGCCAGGCGTGACAGCGCTGTCCGAAATTTGAGTGACCTCGTCGTCGACCAACGCGTCGATACATCGAACGATATCGAGTATCTTTTCTCGCGATTGGTAAAAGACTTCTACATTGTCGAACAAGCCGTCGGCAAAATGATGAAGCTCTGTCTCATTTAACTCGAAAAATTTCTCTAGATACTGATTCTTCTCGTCCAACAGCTCGACGAGCTTTTGAGCTGTTCCCAGATTCGAATCGTTCCTTGAACTCTGCATGCACCCTCCTGGTACTTTTGACTGAACTTCAGCCGACTTTTTCGCCTTGGTTTTTTTTAAGAGCTTCAACTGCCTTGGCCCAACCATCATAAAGTGTCTCAAGAAGCTTGAGAACATCACGCAGCGGTTTGGGGTCTCCACTGAGGTTGGCTTTCGTCAGTTGCTCGGTCATGAACATATAGAGCTGCTCAAGATTCTTCGAGATATCTCCGCCGACCTTATGGTCGAGCGTGTTGTTGAGCTCCATGATGATGTCGTAAGCGCGACCGATGTTGACGCCGCGGTCGGCAATCTTTTTTTCTTCGATCGCTTGAAGCGCTAGCTTCGTAAACTTGATGGCACCTTCGTACATCATCAAAAGAAGTTTCTCGCGACTCGCGCTTTGGATCGAGGTCGTCTTGTATTTCTGATAGCCCGTCTTCATGGATTAGATTGCTCCCGCTGTATCTCTATCGGATCTAAATTAAGTGAACTAAAACACAGTTTCAAACTAGCCACCGATGCCTCCTAGAAGTCCGCCGCCGCCACCTGCGATCGCAGCGACCTGAGCCCCTTGGCCCTTGATTCGAGACATTGTCTCTTCAAGTTTGGAAAACTTCGCTCGAAGCTGTTCTTCTTTACGGCCCAGCTGCCGTTCTTTTTGTTCGATACGAGTATCGATCTGAGTGATTTGAGATTTAAGACTTTGCGATCGATTGGCGATGGGCCCCGTATTCGCCGTCGTCAGGTTCGTGACCTCGCGACGTACTGCTGCTATTAGCCCTGTCGAAAAGCCATCGCCGGCGAAAAACTCTTGGACTTGTTCGGGTCTCGCTGCGAGCACGGAATTGAATTTCTTTTGATCGAAATCCAGAGTTCCGTTTCGATTGAACGTGATTCCGATCTGATTGAGCTGCCTGATCTCGCCCTTGATTCCGAACTGTGTGCCCTGAATCATTTGGCGCATTCGGCTCTCGACTGATCTTACCAGCGTATCACCGCCCAAGGTTTTGCTGGTGTCCGTGTCCTTGGTCAATTTGTTCTGGGTCTGCACGAAGCCGAGGACGCCGTTCAAAGCGTCAACGAATCCTTTGATTTTACCGCTGACGACTTCGAGGTCCTCTTTGACAGTAATATTGACGGCCTTTCCGGGCGAGGCTTGCTTAAGATCCAGCGTCACACCTGGGATCACGTCCTTCAAAGTGTTTTCGCCGATCTCGAACTCGAAACCGTCGACCTTGACGATGCCGTTCTTTGCTTCGACCTGTCCGTCAAAGTAGAGATCCTGATCGCCATCAAGGAAATAGAGCCGCGGATATTCAACCGACTTATCAGTACCGACCCCGTCGGACGAGAGTACGATCTTCCAAGGATTGTCGGTGTCTTTTCGGTCGTTAATGACGGAAGCTTTCACACCGATATTGGCATTGGTGATGGCTTTTGCTGCGCCTTCAAGGGTGTTGTTCTTCCCATCAATATAGACGTCTTTATTTCCATCGGGAGTTTTAAACCGAAAGTATCCAACGCCGATCTCTGTTTTGTCTTTATCCGGAAATCCATTGGTCATGACCGAAGCTTTTTGAGCCAACTGAATGACTTCAATATTCCAGTTTCCGGGCTGATAAGATGCGGGATCCACAGTTCCACCAAGGACCGACGGATCACCCGACGTCAGCTTGACGTCGGTAAATCCGCGCGAATTCGCAAGCTCTCCCAGAGTTCCGCGAATGGCTTGAACTTTCGTATTTAGATCTTCTACCAGCTTCAGTTTTTCTTCAGACTTTGCTTTTTTTACTTCGAGCTGTTTTACAGGAATACGTTCCGCCTCGATCAATTGCTCGACGATGTTTGGCGGTAGGCCTGTATTGATAGATCCAAAACGAATGCCCGACATGAATATCAGTGTCGCAGATATATTTGTAAAAACCTGAGTCAAACAGTTGGCTTGGACCTCGGAAGGTATCCGACTGATTCCCGCCCGGTTTGAGCGAATTTCGTCAAATAACTGACGGCTCTCGACCCGACGAAAGGACCTATAGCGCCCTGGCCTCGGCGAACGTTTTTCAAAAATGGCAAATTCCTAGACGTAAAAAAATGACTTCCACAGTTACACGGAGGTTCCACGACGGCTCTTTCCTACGCCTTCGCTAAAACTTCAGGCTTTGTGAAGAAGTGGTTCAATTCAATCAAGGGCGATCGGCAACGGCCTCAGGAAACAAAATCGTTTCAGAAAATGAAACCCTTCCAATGGCACGCGAATCGCTCAGCCTCTCGGCGCCCCCAGCTGTACGTCCAAAGAAGCACGTCCATTTCGTGCGAAAGGCCTCCATGAACGCATCTCTCTTTGTTTCTGCCGTCGTCGTGTTCACTTCTTTCTTAACAACGTCTCCTGCTTCGGCGAATGAGTTCGATAAAAAGTCTCCAGACTTTGATACGCTTCAAGCGCCCGCGACAATGACTGAAACGGACGTTCAAAAAGCCGTGCTCGAGACCATGCAACGTCAATGTGACGCCGAAGGAAAGTGCTGGCTCATGGGCACAGACAGCTCAGGTTCAAGCTGGCAACTGGGTTTCAACGCTGGCGTTGGTTCGCGAAACTACGCAACAGGAACGACCGTCATCAATCTTGGTGAAGACGGCGGAGGAAATTCCGACGAACCGTATTATGGATTTTCAGTCACGTATCGTCGCTACAACTGCGAAACAAATCTTCGTGTTTCTCCCGCAATGAAGCGTCTTTTGGAGACGTATCAGTGGATGGGAGTTAACTCGGACGGATCGACAAAACGGACTTTCTCACCAGCTGACCTCGCTCTCTTCTCGCTCTACGCGACACTCAATCAAAAGCTCGAAACATGTCGGTCGAACGGCCAGCAGTAACGACCAGCAGTCACGGTCATCAATAAATAATTGATGAGACGTCTTTTGTAACAATTGAACTATGAGGTTCCTCCCGCCAGGGCGGAGCCCGTTTTAAGGTTTCGTCGTGCGCCCCATGAACCCCAACATTCAACAAAGGTCCGGCCCAGCGAATCTCGCTTTGGTGTGTTCACTCTTGTTCGTTGGTATAAGTGGTTTCATTGGGCCGAAGGCTTTTTCGCAGCCCACACTTTCGACGCAGTTTCGGCCTCTCGAATTCACGAATCGCGCACAGTGCGCCATTCAATCAGCCTCTCCGACGCGCTCGATGCTGGTCGTTGGCGATAGCTTCGAAGCAGGTCGCCTCGCCTTCAATCTGAAGTCCGCACTCACCTCAGCCTCGGGCACAGGGATTTCTAGTTTAGCGATTTCCGAAGACGATGCGATGACGGCGTTTCGAAAGTCGGTCGGCTTTACTTTTAAGATCGTGATTCAGAAACTTCTCGAGGGCGATTTACCTTACGTTAGTGGCCCTACGGCCGATCCTGCCTTCCAGAGTCTATTGAAAAGTTGCGAGCGCCAAACAGGCTGTCGTCAGCTAGAATCAAAAATTGAAGAGCTTTGGCTTTTGAGTCTACGCGCAAGCCCTCCTCAGGCCGCTGGTTCAGCGGCACGTTTGGGCTGCCACAAAGTCACGAAATTTTCGGCCCTTCACGGGCACCTTAATAAGACACGGCCCCAAGCGTCTGATCTCACTGAAATCGCCAAAGTGCTCACCGGCGCAAGTCACGGCGTCACAGCGTGTGACTCAAACGAAATCAGTCCTGATCGGCACTTTCTGCTTCAGCTGGATCTTCTGGCCATGAATGAAACGAGTTTTGAATCCCGCGGATTCGACTTTTGGAATTCCGTAAAAACTTATACTGCGTGGGCTTGGCGAAGGTCTCCTGAAGTTCATGCCGCGATGGGGCGTTTCGGAAAACTGTTTCCCAGTCTAACTCTTGAAGAACAAGTGCTTCTTGTTCCCAACGGTTGCCGGTCGGTGACACTTCCAAAATGCGAACTTCAGCGACTTTCCCTCGACGCTGTTCGCGAACTTGCAAAGCCTCCCGGAGTTGTTTCGGGTTTTGAACAAAATCTTCCCAATGGTCCGCAAGATGACGTGATCAAGCGCGGAGTTCGTTCGGTCAACAACGGATTTTTAGGCACTCAGGCCAGCGACGCAGCGGCATGGGCCAAGAACTTCGTCACTCGCTTTAATGAAGCGCGTTGGGTGAGCCGCAATAAAATTCAAGGCGCCTTACGAAACGCGCGTCTTTTAGAGCGAATTCCTGGCGAAACACTGCTTAAAGATATCAGCGCCGATCTTAAAACTTTTGATGCGGGAAAGAATCACGCTCTTTTATCACAGATGGCGGCCGTCTGCCTTGAAGCTCGAGTCCTTGAGGACCCGGGGCTAAAGATTTTGCGCCCCGACTTTGAAAATGTAATCAAGGCTGGTCTTCTTCCCGAATCACAAAATCGGCTTCAAGAAATAGCGCAGTCAGCCCTTGATCTCGCGCGCGGCCTTCGTCCCTTGTGTGAAAGTCTTGAACGTTCGCTGTTTCAAACGCGCCGATCGGACTCAAAAACATTTACTTGGACCTATCTTTCAGATTGGAGCCGAGAGCGAATGGGACCGCTTGTATCACTCGACGAATCGCAAGTTCAGGTCGATTCGAAAGAGCGGGCCCTTGGCTGGCCGCGCCCTGAAAACTATCTCAACTTAGTTTCGCCAAAAACAACGACTGACTCTTCGTCGGCGATCATTCTTTGCCGTTCGCCGCTCTCATGCGCGCAGTTAATTTTCAAAAGCTACGTCGACATTTATTATGTCGCGACGTGGTCGGCAGCGTTTCAAAATGCTCGAAAGCTAAAAGACACAAATCTGTTTAATCCCTACGCGGAAATGACGGCGTGCCGAATCTATGATCCTTGGTTTGCGACCGAGCAAGCCAATGCCGATCTCACCCAGCGTCTCATCGTATCCGCCTTATCCGCCCCACTTCCGGTTCCACTGTTTTTTGAAAGCACCGAGCGACGACCTCGCGCCATTTCGCTGCAACCAAAAACCTCGGGGCCCACGGCCAACCAGCCCGGAGAACTTCAGTTTGAAGCGGTCTATGCAGGCGAGGATTCTAAGAAAACATTCTTTACTGATTTGGGACCTCTCACGGGAGCCCCGTGCGCTGTTCAGTATTCCACCGACGCTGGCGCTCCGTTTCAGGTTTACGGCGTATCGGGCGTCACAGTAAACTTTTGCAGCGACGGAAAACAGGGCGTTGCGGACGCTTCGGATGACGGTACGACCAAACAGTCGACGGCGAAGTACTCCGTCTGTGGCGGCTGCACAGTGAATGCAACGAGTGCTGTTTCGGCAGCAAGTTACGCTGCGCCCCCGGGGCCGCTTCGATTTCTATTTGGTGCGATGCGAGCCTTCGGGCTTTACAGTGACGCGACAAAAGATGCCGTCAACCGACCGATTTCCTACACAGTCAATCCAGCCTATGTTGTCGACACTTACCGCGATAATGGCGCGACGATTCCTTCGTCTTGCACAAATTCGCTGACCAAGGGTTATCGTTGCCATTCTGACATTTGTGCCGCCCACGCCGCTGAAGTTTTCGAGGTCCGTTCGGGACAAAAAGCGATCAGCAGCGGAATTCGGTACGATGGCGAAGAGCGATCGTCCGTCGGCGGCCAACAAACGGGCGTCGTAGGACTTCGAGCAGAAGGTTGCGATTCAGAAATCTTAGCGCGCGTCCGCTGTGATGCCGCCAAGGGTGATTTCGAAGTTATCGGAGAATTTTCGGCCTTCTCGAAACAGTGTACATCGGTCATTCAAAAGATGAAGTCGAGGACGCGATGAAATTACTAATCGCATTTTGCGGCCTCATCGCAGCTTCCATTCTTTTTGTGCCCGCACCCGCACAGGCCAACTGGAGTCTTTCCCAGAGCGTCGTCGAGCGTGAGGATCAAATCCAAATCGTCAATCGTCTCACGTGTGTGCCTTCGAAATCCGGTTCGACATCAGTGAACAGCCTTTGCATGACACTTTGTCAGGCATCGACCTGTGAATGGAATGAACCCACTTGCCGGGACTGCCTCGGAACGAGCTCAGAAGTTCTGCGCGATATTTTCACTCGTCTAACTGCAACCTACCGAACCGAATTCAACACCCAAAATACGTCGGCGGACAGCGACGACTTTGCGACCACCCTGCGCTCGATGCCGATGATTCTTCTAGGGCCCAAAAGTCCCTACGACTTTTTCAACTCGAGCCAAGACTCCGAATTTGGAAGAAGTGTTGAAGCTTCGTGTGGTTCAAAAGATGGTTTTGTCGCCGTCGCGCTGGACGAAGACAGTCGGCCCATGGCCGCCGTCTTCGCCATCTGCAGTTCACGGATCGTGAGGCTGTTAAAATGAAAAGAAAATTGAAAATAGAATTCAAAATAAAAACAAAATCAACACATCTACAGGAGATACCTATGTTGAAGTCCGTACGTTCCTTTTTGTCCCTTGGACATGTGATCGGCGCCCTCGCGCTGATCGTCATGAGTTTCGATGCGAATGCACTTTCGCTTCGCTACAAATTTAAAGTCGATTCGTCGGGACCACGCATGTACGCGTGCAACGCCGGCATCATGGCTCAATCGACAAACAACCGTGTTTGCTATTTTGCAGGCACAACAAACACTTGCACGCCAACATCGTGCAGTGATTCGGATAAAGTTTGCCACTCGTCGTGCGTTTGCAGCTCGACCAACGGCGGCGACTATTTGATGAACTACGGAAAACTGAAGTGGACCGGACAAGCTCCAGCGACAGGCCAGGGTTCAAAAACATTCCGCGGCACAAGTCTTTCGCAGTACGAGCAAGCCTTCTCGGACAGCGAAGCTTGGGGACGAAAAATCACGGATCTATCGTTTCACTTGGGCTCCGAGCTTTATTCGGCAAAATACTTTGTCGACATTTGCTACAACGGTCCTCAGCAAGAGTATTACGAAGATGGCGTCGCAGCGAACTTCATCCTGAACTACGCACAGGCCTACGCGATCGACGCTCTTTACACTGGAAAAACTCCGGGCGAGAATTCGCGTGATGGAATGTTGATCGGACAAGGTCAGTACACGAAGAACGCCAACGTCCAGGTCGAAGCATTTCTTGTTTGCGATCTTCAAGGCATCGGAACCTATGTTTACGCTCGCAACAATCAAGACAAGTACAACACGCTCGACAACGAGGCGAACTTTGTCTTCGGATCAAATCAGCAGCCTATCAACGCGGCTGAAGGTTCAGCGTCGTTCTTTGCAACGACAGCACCGACAAGCCTCACTGGTGCGACTGTCGATCTTTTGAAAGACAAAACAATCACGAACAACAATACGAAAGCACCTCGTCATTGCAAAGTTCGCTACGTCTTTACAGAGACGAACTGGAAGTCATCGCTTCCAAAACTTCGTCAGTGGGAAAAAGAAGGCGCAGAAATGTGCACGTACACTGAAATCACTGAACCACCGGTTCAGCAGTAAGCAATTAAACACGAGGTCGATATGAGCCGATTTAAAAATGCACTGAAAAACAGCTTAGCCTTAAGCTTCGCTCTTGCGTCAGTTCAAATTGTAACCTCGGGAAGCTATGCTTCCGACGAGCGTGGATCGGCTTGTGTCTTCTCGCGAGAGGCGAAACCGTCTCTTCATGTTGACCCTTGGGCCCCGGAAGATCGTCGTCTGCAACGATTCGGAGCCACCGAAAATTCGGACGAAGTGACGATCCAAAGTTGCAAGGGAATCACAGATCAATACATTGCTCTCGTGCTTGGAAATCGCGAGAGTTCGCTGGCTTCGGACAGCGGAAACGTTATTATCGAATCGCAGCTTGGCCAAGAGCGCTGCGATTTTTCGTCTGGTATTAAGAAAATTCCTTGGATGATTTCTCAAAAAGAGCGCGAGGCGACGATCCAAAGCCGCCTCAAAACTCTCCGTTCCTGCGTTTCATTGAGCGTCATAAGTCTTAACGGGCGACCTCTTGTTCTTGGAAGTCACCCGCGCTGCGAGTGGACGACGACAGGACCCAACTCTTACATCGCCCGAGGCTCGACCTGCACTTTCAAAGTCGAAAGCTCAACGGCTGTCGCCGTGAAACCACTTATCGAACCCAGCTGTCTGACTCCGAAGAGATTTGAATCAGGAGAGTTGAGTTCAGCGGATCTCACAACAGCCCTACAAGCGTTTGTTACGAGCGATGCGAAAGCCGCTTCGTCCGAGAGTCTTATCGGCACCAGCAGTCGTCGCATTGTCTTTGCGCCGACGCCCGACATCGTCTCGTTTGACGATGAATCGATTCTTCGTTTTCCGAAAACGCTGGATTTAAAAATCCAGCCCGTCTCGCTTGATCTTTCGACGCAACGATCGAAAGACGAAGTGAACTCTTATGTTTCAATTCAAATGATGGTTCGAAACCAAGGTTCGAAGTCCTCGTCCTACCCAGTTCCTCTGGCGGCCGAAACAGAACTTCTCGAGCTCTCCAATGCACCCGACGGCTCGGTACGCACAAAAACAGTCGCGACGTGGACGACGTTTGCTTCCGGGCAAACTTTGATTCCTGCGGATTGGTCGGGCCTCTTTGTGACGGATCGTGCGGAAGTCACAGACTTCGCTTTCAAGCACGGTCGTCGCTACCGCATTCGCCTCAAGTACTTCCACCCCCACGACGTGCCGGGCCTTCTTCAAGCTGAGCTGAAGAACCGACCGCAGACGTTTTCGATCGGAACAAACAGTTTCGACGTCGCAAAGTTTCCAACGTTCAATATGGTGGGCCGCGTCCCACAGATGTCGAGCTTCCCGACGATGGGTCGCGGACCTCAAGACAACCAGGCTGGAAGTCAAATCTCCGCGACCGAGCGAGAGATCCTTCGGTTCTTTCGACAACTCGGCGTCGACGAGGCCTTCCCATCAAGATACAACCGCAGCTGCGATGGTGACTCGTGCATCTCGATCAGTCAGTCGACGTTCATCGGACAGTCCGTGATCGATTTTACCACAGACGCTACACCTGGCCAGGTCAGTGAAATGAAGGCTATTTCGCTGCAGTCTTCAACGAAGTTAACCGGTCAATCAACGTCGTCGATTTTGCGTCTTGAAGAACGTGAAGGAATTCGGTGCAACTAGATTCTGGTTCACGCCTTCAGCGTATTTTCAAATTCGTTTCGATCCTGGCTGTCGTACTGGCAGCCGTGATCTCGGCGAAAAACGCTTCCGCAGCGGTCTGGGAAATTTCGAGCTCTTGGACTCCCGAACGGGAAAAAGAGTTTGGAATTTGGTTTCATCAGATGACGGCACAGCCGACAACGGTCGACGGAAAAATTCCAAGTCGATTTTTTGACGTCGGCGAACCTCTTCACGGTGTTCCCGTCGATTGCGCCGATTTCGTTTACGCCGTTCGAATTATATTTGCAGCGAAGAATGGCCTGCCGTTTTCATCGAAAGTTAAACACAACGGCCGAAGGCTAGATGCTTCATTGAACCATTGGGATTCAGTATCAAAAGAGAAACGCCTCCGCGCATTTTTAAAAGACATCATTGCTGGAACGGGAACGTGGTCGTTACCCATGGACACCGTTCCGTTAACCAGAGTTTCCCGCGATGAAGTCACTTCAGGCACTATTCTTTTGGCTTCAAAAGCAGTCGGTCACGCCTGGATGATTCGCAATGTGCGTGAAACAGGAATTCCCGAGCTGGTGTTCGCAAGTGTCCCCGCACTTGAGGAACTTTTTTACCGCGACGGTCTTCCGCGCGGCGAAGCCGTTTTCGCTAAACTTGCACCTGGGACTGACCAAGCCGGATTTCGGTCTTTTTGCGTTCCTGGCGTCAGTTGTCCAGTGGCGCACGGAGCGCTGAGAGTTTCCTCGGATTCGTCGAATCTTTCGTGGCGCCGCCATCAAGACTGGCGTCCGCTGGTTCTAAAGAAGCTCGAAGTATAGCCTGAGCCTTTGATCGAATCCATTGGCCGCGAAATCGTAAATCTTTGCCGCGAATCGAAAGCGCGAGCCTCGTTGGCTCACCGAGCCTTCGAATTCAAGAGTAAGAAGAACACGTGTTTGCGCGGATCGGATTACTATAACTACTCGACGAACAATCGGGACCTTCGATTGAAGGAAGGGTTTCTTGATCTTTGGGAGCTTTGGATGACGACCAATTCGCTTCTCGACGACGCGCGAGATTCAGGTCGCGGCCTGACTCGGCCGCTCGTCTTGGTGATGGATCAGATTTCTCAGGTTTTTTCAGATGGAGTTATCGATGAAGCGGTGGAAGATATCGTTTGCCCCGTTGAAATCGATCAAGACAAATCGATCTCACTTCGAGATTTACGCCAGCTCACGATCTCTGGGCAACTAAGTCCAGATCCCAATGAATCAATTCTCGCCCGCTGGGGACTTGAGCCAGAACGTGGGCTCTGCCTTACATCGCGCGATTAAGAATATTCCCGGTGGTTTTGTTGGAGGCGGTCCGCGCCTTCACCTGACTGAGTTCTGTTTCAGCGATGCGACGAACTATTTTCCCATCGCGATCTTCAACATGGACGACAGGAATTCCTTCTTCTCCACGCACTAATTTGAATTTAAGACCGCTGTCTTTGACTCCCGCCATCGACTCAAGAATCGTGATCGCTTCTTGGATTTCTTCTTCGGTAAGATTTCTTCGATTTTCTTCGCCGGGATTCTGCTGGCGACCGTCACCGTCTTTGTCCGCGGAAGCTTTGGTTTCTCCCATGACAGACTCTTTGAGTTTCGTTTCCGAAACTTTGCCGAGAACTGGAGGAAGTAGGCTTCTCACCGCGTGCTTAATATTCATGACATATTCACTTCGGACTTCGTGCCTCAGGATTGAACAGGACCTGGACTGATACAGGACAAAAGACCGCCGAGGGCACAAAGTCCCTCGGGTAGGTACGGTCCCGGAAAGGAAGGAGTCTCCTTCCCTGTTTTATGGACCACTTTTATTAGGGACTAATTCCCCTGCGATCAGCCGATCAACTTGAGAGCCGACTGCTGAGACGCATTCGCACTCGCCAAGACCGACACTGTCGCTTGCTGCATGATCTGGTTTCGAGTCACTTCCGCCGAAGCTTGAGCAACATCGGTATCGCGAATTCGAGAGTTCGCAGCCGACAAGTTCTCGTGGGCAACAGCGATGTTGTCTTGAGTCGACACCAATCGGTTCTGAAGGGCGCCGAGGTTGGCTCGGAATCCGTTCACTGTGAGCTGTGCTGCATCGAGAACTGCCAAAGATTCTTGAGCTGCTTCTTTCGAAGTGTAATCAAGACCGTCAACCCCGATCGACGCTGTTGTCGCGTCCTGCTCGGACGACTCATAGCTGATGCGATCGTTGAAATCGTCGTTGTTGATACCGACTTGGAAATCGAATTTTCCACCGGTTCCGTCAAGCAAAGCGACGTTTCCGTACTTCGTCGACTTCGCGATTCGTTCCGCTTCGTTTTTCAACTGCACGACTTCTTTGTTCAAGAATCCGCGCTCGGTTTCACCAACTGTATCTGATGACGCCTGAACACCAAGTTCACGAAGACGTGTAAGAATATTAGAAATTTCATTCAGGCCGCCCTCGGCTGTTTGCACGAGAGAGACACCGTCCATCGCGTTTCGGCCCGCTTGCGTGTAGCCGCGGATTTGCGATTTTAAGTTTTCGCTGACGGCCAGTCCTGCCGCATCGTCGGCTGACTTTGTGATTCGAGATCCCGATGACAATTGAGCCATCGATTTAGCCATTTCACGAGAACTTCCAGCGAGTGAACGCTGAGCTGTGATTGAAGAAACGTTCGTTGCGATACGCATACCCATGAGAACTCCTTTAACCGGTCGTCTTTACGACACGGCACGTACAACTGGCAGCTCCTGCTGCGACCGGGTCTCGAATCCTACTTCGAGGGATCCCGGAGGCGCCGTACCTGGCGCCCTTGGGTTAAACACATTGGTGCAAGTCTTTTTCAAACCAACCAGTCAGAAGTGAAGTCATCGCAGCCACCAATTGCAGTCACACTTTTGGTTTCGCTCGTCCACTCGACCTTTGATCCGTCGAGCCTTACATCACACCTTTCGGCGAGGTCCGGGCCCACTAAAGTCGGGTCGAGCTGAACTGGACCTCGGTCGAGGGATTTTTCTAAAAAACCAGACCATCGTCGAGACCTCGACGTGATGTTGGTCGTGAAAACCCAGACCTTGATCGAGGAAATCTCGACGAGAGTCGCACAGACTCGACTCGATCTATCGAACGGCCAGGTTGGCTTTAGTCCGGTCTAGTGAAGTGACCGGTCTAAAGGAGTTTGTTTGGAGGAATTGATGAGATTCTGGTGCGGCTTTCAGATTTGCGCGGAGGCTTGGGCGACGGTTTTTGCGGCCTGGAGCACGTCGCCACCCAATGTGTTCTTAGGAAAGTGCGGACGACACACGAAACACAAGCGATCTCTGTAGATCGGTCCGTCGGTGCCAACAACTTGCAGCTTCACGCGCGACAACGCCGCCACTCTCAGCGGCAAGATCGCAACGCCCAAACCAGCTTCCGCGAGGCTTCGAATCACTTCCAGGTTTCCCGAATGTGTTTCCGAAGTGAAATGAACACCTTTTTTGTCGAGAGCTTTTAGGAGCCACTGTGACTGTGCCAACGCGGGATCGTAAATAATGTGATCTGACGTGATGTTCGATCGAAGTCCGACCAGAGCTACCGTGTCTGTTAAAAGTTCTCGAATCACAAGGCCGGGGCTTCGGACGGGATTGATCGCGACAGCAGCGTCAAGTTCACCTTCAATCACCATTCGTGTCAGATCTCGAGAAAGACCATGGATGAGGTCGAGCCCTAGATTTTGATAAGTCTTTCGAATCTCTTTTAGGAAATCAGAAACGAAATAGGTCGCGACCGACGGATGCATCCCAATCTTGAGCCGTGTCGGCACAGGGTTTTCTTCCGCCACCGAAGATAGCTTAGACCAAACAGCTAAAGCGGCTCGGCTTTCGCTTAAAAATCGACGACCTAATAATGTAAGTTTAAGTCCCTTTGATGTGCGCTCAAAAAGCGATCCGCCCGCCGCTTCTTCAAGGCGCTTGAGCGAATGACTCAATGCCGGCTGAGTCACGTGGAGCCGCTCGGCCGCCGCCCGAAGATTTTCGGTCTCAGCGATCGAGTGGAAATACAAAACGTCTTGAGGAGATAAAATCATAAGCCACCGTCCAATCTCCAAATCGATAACTTAAATGAATCGGCAGAGTAAACAATATTCAGTTCTATAATGGGCTGTGTGACATTACTTCATGGGCCAGGAGGTCCCATGAAACTGAATTCTAGACTCGCTTCTATCGCTCTACTGACCCTGGTTACACCGCTGGCGGCTCATGCCGAAACATCCATGCCGATAGCCGCACCATCTGGTGCAACCACCCCACAGTGGGAACAAAAAGAAAGCGTCGTTCACCGAACCTCGCATCAGCTAACGGTGGAGCTCAACGAGCAAACGGTGGTTTGTTCGCGCGCTGAGTACACGAGGGGCGTTTTAAAGGTCCTGATTCCGGAGCTTTCGAAAATCACTCTTCTCAACCATCAGAATACGGGGGCAGGAGCTCCGTGCATGACGACCGGAGAAACCTGCGGTATCTGGCCCGATCTAAAAAACTCAAGGACCGCCATTGACCGAATCGACGGCGGACCGGGATCTGAATCGGTCATCGTCGAAGTCACAGAGAAGCGCGTCTTGACGATCGATCACAAAGCGAAAACCTGCGAAGTTTCTCTTTTCGAAGAGCTTGAGATGAACCTTCGCGGCAAAAAATGGTTCCACGTCGTTGATGCACCGTTGGGACAAAGACCCTACAACGACTGCCTCTAAGCAAATGATCCCAAATAACAAAAGGCACCGTCGATGATTTCGGCGGTGCCTTTTTCTTGAATTGGTCAGAATGGTTGAGAGCTGCTGAGACCAGGCCGATCAGAAAACAAGGGCTTTAATTCGGGTCGATGATGACGAGTCGCCCAGTTCCTGATTCCACGAGCACGTTGTCCGGCTTCAATCTGACAAGAACTCTAGACCCA
>LNFM01000790.1_pt1 | contig 96331 bp, 102 predicted proteins | sample 596031 | NCBI WGS metagenome assembly LNFM01 (sample SAMN04254537, study PRJNA301005) | activated carbon metagenome | isolation source: dual media filters at the Ann Arbor, Michigan drinking water treatment plant | place: USA: Ann Arbor
CCCTTCATGCGGGCGCCGACAACGAACTTGTCGGCGATGTTCTCCCACGGATCGCCCTGCAACTGCTTCATGCCGAGCGAGATGCGGTGGGTTTCGTGGTTGATCTTGATGATCTTCACCTTCACCGACTGGCCGATGGTGAGCACATCCGTCGGATGGTTCACGCGGCGCCAGGCGATATCGGTGACGTGCAGCAGGCCGTCGATGCCGCCGAGATCAACGAACGCACCGTAATCGGTGATGTTCTTCACGACGCCGTCGATCACCTGACCTTCTTCCAGCGAGGACACGAGTTCCTGGCGCTGGCCGGCGCGGGTTTCTTCGAGCACGGTGCGGCGGGAGACGACGATGTTGCCGCGGCGGCGATCCATTTTGAGGATCTGGAACGGCTGCGGGTTGTGCATCAAGGGACCCACGTCGCGGATCGGGCGAATGTCCACTTGGCTTCGCGGCAGGAACGCCACTGCGCCGTCGAGATCGACGGTGTAGCCGCCCTTGACCGAATTGAAAATGACGCCCGACACCTTCTCGTTGTTCGTAAACGCCTTCTCGAGCTTGCCCCAGCTTTCTTCGCGGCGCGCCTTGTCGCGCGAGAGAACCGCTTCACCGAGCGCGTTCTCGACGCGGTCGAGGAATACTTCGACTTCGTCGCCGACCTTGATGTCGGCGGTGCGGCCATGGCCCGCGAATTCGCGGAGCGGCACGCGGCCTTCGGTCTTCAGACCGATGTCGATGACGGCGATATCCTTTTCGATGCCGACGACTTTGCCCTTAACGACGGCACCTTCCTGCAGATCGTTCGTGAGGAACGATGCTTCGAGCATCGCGGCGAAATCTTCGCGGCTCGGGTTCTTCTCAGCGGTAGCAGCGGCAGCTCTAGCCATTCTTTTTCCTAAACATACGTGCGCCGGATCTTATGGGTTGCGCTTCAAAGCACACGGGCCTCGAGCAAAAGCTCAAAGCAACTTCAGCCAAAGCCAAAGCCGGCGCGGGTTCGCCGTGCGAATCGAAGCGATGTTGAATTTCAGGACCGGAATTTGTCGGCCTTACGCGAAAGCGGGACGGGCATCCTCCAGATATGGAACGCGATGTTATGGTCGCGTTCGGCCCGCCCGGGGTGCTTCCACGATCTCGATGGCCGCCCGGAACGCGGCTTCTATATCCAGTCCGGTGGTATCGAGCAAGACGGCGTCCGGGGCCGGTTTTAAAGGGGCAATCGCGCGTCCGGAATCGCGCTCATCGCGCTTTTTGATGTCGGAAACGACCTCGCAATACTCTACGGGCGTACGCCGGGCCGCGAGTTCGATATGGCGCCTGCGGGCACGCTCTTCCGGGGTGGCCGTCACAAAAAGCTTCACGTCCGCGTTGGGCGCAATCACGGTTCCGGTGTCGCGGCCATCTAACACCGCGCCGCCAGGCTGGCGCGCGAAGTCCTGCTGCAATTTTAAAAGCGCCACACGGACGCCGGGGATCGCCGCAACTTGGGAGGCCGCCTCGCCGACGCGATCGCTACGCAGCGCATCGTTATCGAGCTTCGAGACGTCGAGTTCCTGCGCAATGCGCGCAGCCGTTGCTACGTCATCCAGCGCGCAATTCCCCTCCAGCATCAGATAGCCGACGCCGCGATAGAGCAATCCAGTGTCGAGATGCGGCAGGCCGTAGTGCTTCGCGAGACGGCGTGCGAGTGTGCCCTTGCCGGAGGCTGCGGGACCATCGACCGTGATGATCACGCCGAAATCTCCGCGTTGAGCCTCTTCATATTCTCGACAAAGCCGGGGAAGCTGGTCGCAATAAACGCGCCGTCATCGACCGTGACCGGCTTTTCGCTTGCAAGCCCCATGACGAGGAAGGCCATCGCGAGGCGATGATCCATATGCGTCTCGACAATGCCGCCGCCTTTTGCTTGAGACTTTCCACGCACGATCAGATCGTCGCCTTCAACCATGCAATCGACGCCGTTTGCTTTGAGGCCTGCGGCGGTCGCAGCCAAGCGGTCGGATTCCTTCACGCGCAGCTCAGACAAGCCCCGCATACGCGTCTCGCCATTGGCAAAAGAGCTTGCCACCGCAAGCACGATGTATTCGTCGATCATCGAAGGCGCGCGGGCGGCGGGAACATCGACGCCTTTCAAGGCTGACGCGCGCACGCGTAGATCGGCGATTGCCTCGCCGGCGTCGTCGCGGCGGTTCACTTCTTCGATATTCGCGCCCATTTCGCGCAGCGTTTCGATCAAACCCGCGCGCAGCGGATTCAAAAGCACGTTCTCAAGCACGATATCGGAGCCGGGCACGATGAGTGCCGCTACAAGCGGAAATGCCGCCGATGAAATATCCGATGGCACCACGATTTTCTGTGGGACGAGTTCGGGCCGGCCGCGCAGCGTGATCTTGCGGCCATGCTCGCCGTGCGGCGTCACCGAAACTTTCGCGCCGAAATGCGCGAGCATTCTTTCGGTGTGATCGCGCGTCGCTTCCTTTTCGATGACGGTGGTCTCGCCGTCGGCGGAAAGTCCGCACAGAAGCACCGCGGATTTGATCTGGGCGGACGCCACCGGCGTCTCGTAGGTAATCGGAATCACTTCGCGCGCACCGCGTAAGCGAAGCGGCAGCCTGCCGCCTTCCGCCTGCTCGACCGTCTCCGCGCCCATCTGCATCAGCGGATCGAGAATGCGCCGCATCGGGCGTTTGCGGAGCGATGCATCGCCGTCGAACACCGCTTCGAACGGATGACCCGCGACCACGCCCATCGCTAGGCGGCTTCCCGTTCCAGCATTGCCGAAGTCGAGTACCTCGCGTGGAGCCAGCAATGAGCCGACGCCGAGGCCATTCACACGCCAGCGGCCTTCGGCTTCGCGCGACACGCTCGCCCCCATCGCGCGCACCGCCTTGGCGGTCGCGATTACGTCCTCTCCTTCGAGCAAGCCCTCGATTTCGGTCCGGCCTACCGTCAGCGCACCGATCAGCAACGAGCGGTGCGAGATCGATTTGTCGCCGGGCGCGCGCAGGCGGCCCGAAAGCGCCCGGCTTTTGGAGGCCGACATGGGGATTGCGCCCGCCGAATTGATTGCCGGTTTCGACATGATGCGGCTCCCTAGCACAGGGTGTTCCGGCCCGTCTCGCGGCGCCAAAAGGCGGAATTCCCGCCCTTGACAGGTTTGGGAGTGCGGTCCAAGTGAAGCCGCCTTTTACACGAGCGATTTCAAGGAGCGAGCGGCGTGGCGAAACCCGATCTCGGCACCAAACGCGTCTGTCAGAGCTGCGGCTCCAAATTCTACGACCTCTCGAAGGACCCGATCACCTGCCCGAAATGCGGCGCGGTCTATGAGATCGTCGTGCCGGTCACGCGCGGCGGACGCCCGGCAGCCGCTGCTGCCGCAGCTGCCGTTCCGGTGGCCGCTGCCGAGGATGTGGAAGCGCGCGCGGACGGCGCCGAGGTGATTTCGCTCGAAGACGCTGAAGCCGAATCGCTCGGTAAAAAAACCAAGGGCAGCGACCCAGAGCTTGATAGCGAAGACGACGTCGAGGTCGATGGCGACGACGAAGAGGACAACACCTTCCTCGTCACCGATGAAGAAGAGGAAGGCGGCGACGTCTCCGACATCATCGGCGACGGCATCGACAAGGAAGAAGAAAACTAACGCTCTGTTCCTTTCGCCACTATTTGGCGCTAGAGACAGCACGTTCCCACATCGGGCTTATTTTTTGGGCCGCGATGAAAGGCCGTGGGGCCATAGCTCAGCTGGGAGAGCGCCTGCATGGCATGCAGGAGGTCGGCGGTTCGATCCCGCCTGGCTCCACCAATTCCTCAAAATGCCTGCTAGCAGCCTGAAGCGGCGTGGCTTTTCCGCCGCTTGAACGCGCGCCGGCCTGTTCCCATATGGAGGGAGCCGGAGGCGGCGATCGTTTCCGGCTTTGGGCGCCAAATTTGGGCCCATCCACAAAGTCGCTTGGAACGAGGGCTTTGCTTCATGTCGCGCATTCAATCCCTTTCGAGCCCGTTCTTGCTCGGCTTCGACCAGATCGAGCGTGCGCTCGACCGCGTGTCGAAGGCGGCGGACGGCTATCCGCCCTACAACATCGAAAGATTGGCTGCCGCGGAAGGAAAGCCCGAACGGCTACGGATCACTTTGGCGGTTGCCGGGTTTTCCCGTGACGAGCTCGACATCACCGTCGAGCAGAAGGAACTCACGATCCGCGGCCGGCAGCAGGACGATTCCGCAAACCGCGAATACCTCCACCGCGGAATCGCTGCACGGCAGTTCCAGCGCACTTTCGTTCTCGCCGACGGCATCGAAGTGGTCGGCGCGGACCTGCGCGACGGATTGTTGTCCGTCGATTTGGAGCGTCCCGAACGGATGAGCCAGGCACGCCGGGTCGAAATCTCGAACGGCGGCGCGAAGTAAAGGAAGGAGTACGAAGATGACGAACCACGACGAACAGACGCTTACTCCGGAAGCCTTCGCCGTACTCGGCGGCGGCGAGGTCGCTTACGTGCGCGAAATCAAATCGGAAGAAGTGAAGTCGCTCTTTCCGCAGGCGCCACAGATCGCGCCGGGCATGAAGCTGTTTTCGCTGCACGCCGCCGACGGCACGCCGATCATCGTGACCGACAGCCGCGAGGCGGCGATCTCGAGCGCGCGCGAGCACGAGCTCGACACCGTCAGCGTTCACTAAAACGATAAATCTGAAAAGTTAGGCGGCGTTGCTCGCGGCGGGAGCCGTGAGCAACGCATAGGCTGCGTTGGCATCGCGGGCAGAGCGCAACTTCTTTGCGACCTCAGGATCGCGCAACAGGCGCGCAATGCGCGCGAGCGCCTTCAGATGGTCCGCGCCCGCCGCTTCCGGCGCCAACAGCAGAAAAATCAGATCGACCGGCTCGCCGTCGAGCGATTCGAAATCGACCGGCGCATCTAACCGCGCGAACAGACCGACGATGCGCTCGAGCTTCGGCAACTTTCCGTGCGGAATCGCGACGCCACCACCGACACCGGTCGAGCCAAGCCGCTCGCGGCGCAGTAAGGTTTCGAAAATCTCCCGCTCGTCATGGCCAGTCAGGCTTGCTGCATACGCAGACAATTCCTGAATCGCTTGTTTCTTGTTGGTGACCTTGAGCGAGGGAAAGACCGCGTTCGGTGCGAGCAAATCGCTAAGCGGCATGGCCTCTGATCCGTTATTCCGGTTCCAAAATCCCGTTGCGATGAGTTCGCAACGCGATCCGGGGGTGACCGAAGGCGCGGGTATAGGGGCGCTCCCCCGCCCGGTCAACGCCCTATTTGACGGCCTTTGGAGAAGGATCGATCCAGCCGATGTTACCGTCTCGTCTCTTATAAACGATATTGATTCCGCCGCTGCTGGCGTGACGGAATACAATCACGGGCGCGCCGGTAAAATCGAGTTCGGCCACCGCATCGCTCACCGACAATTCGGGTAACGCCTCGGTCGATTCGGCAATGGTGACAGGGCTCCATCCTTCGGGCTCCTCCACTTCCGTGTCCGGCGCCTCGATCACGTAGTTGGCCGCGAACTCGCGCGCTTCAAGCGCGCGAATAGTGGAGGTTCTGTCCTTGAGACGCCGCTTGTAACGCCGCAAACGCTTTTCAATCTTGATCGCGGCTTCGTCGGCCGCACCGATCGCATCCTGTGCGAAGCCATGCGCTTCAAGAACAGTGCCGGAATCGAGATGCAGCACGCAGTCTGCGCGGAACCCCGAGCCTTCGCGCGAGATCGTGACATGGCCCGAAGAGCCGTGCTGAAAATACTTGGAAAGCGCCTCTTCGACTTTCTCGTTGATGCGCGTCCGCAGCGCTTCGCCTACGTCCACACTCTTTCCGGATACGCGCAGCATTCTATTTCACTCGCCTTGTCTTAGCCTGAGATCGGTCCGCCGCGTTTTTCGCGGCGGCGTTGTACTGAGGAAGGAATCCGGAGCGCTTCGCGATATTTCGCGACCGTACGGCGCGCGATATCGATGCCCTGATCCTTCAACTTGGTAACGATGGTGTCGTCGGAGAGAATATCGTCCGCGCTTTCCTCGTCGATCAGACGCTTGATGCGGTCGCGCACGGCTTCGGAAGAATGCGCTTCGCCGCCCTCGGAGGAAGCGATTGAAGAGGAAAAGAAATACTTTAACTCGTAGATGCCGCGCGGCGTCGCCATGTATTTGTTGGCGGTGACCCGCGAAACGGTGGATTCGTGCATCTGGATTGCGTCGGCGACAATGCGCAAGTTCAGGGGCCGCAAATGCTGCACGCCCTGCACCAGAAACGCATCCTGCTGGCGCACGATCTCGGTCGCGACCTTCAGGATCGTGCGGGCGCGCTGGTCGAGCGAACGGGTGAGCCAGGTCGCGGTCTGCATACATTCGGTGAGAAATGCCTTCTCTTTGTCGGAGATCGGGCCTTTGCTAACGCGCGAATAATAGACCTGGTTCACGAGTACGCGCGGGAGCGTGTCGGAATTGAGTTCCACATTCCAGCTGCCGTCGGCGGCCGGGCGCACGAAAACGTCCGGCACGATCGGCTGCACCACGCCGCCGCCGAAGACGAGACCCGGCTTCGGATTGAGGCGGCGCAATTCCGCGACCATGTCGGTGAAGTCTTCCTCGTCGACATTGCAGAGCTTGCGAAGCTGCGCGAAGTCGCGCTTGGCGAGCAGATCGAGATTTGCCGTCAGCGTCTTCATCGCCGGATCGAGACGGTCGCGCTCACGCAACTGGATCGCGAGACACTCGGCAAGGTCGCGTGCGCAGACGCCGGGCGGATCGAAAGTCTGCAGCTCAGCGAGTACCTTCTCGACTTCCGCAATCGGCGCGCCGAGTTTGTCCGCCATGCTTTCCAAATCGCCGCGCAGGTAGCCTGCCTCATCTACCGAGTCGATCAGATGCTGACCGATCAACCGCTGCACCGGGTCCATCACGGTCAGCGAAAGCTGCCGCGCAAGATGATCTGGCAGCGTCACCTCCGCGGAAACAAAGGCTTCGAGATTGTAATCGTCGTCCGGACGTCCGCCGGAGCCGACACTCGCCCATTCCGAATAGGCCGGAGCTTCCTGTGCCGCGGGCTGCGCCTCGGAAGGTGCGGCGGGCGCGTCGTCCGGAAAAACATTTTCGAGATTGGTGCCGAGCTGTTCTTCCATCGCGGCACGGCTCTCGTAGCGGTCTTCCATCCAGTCTTCGTTAGAGGAAGATGTCTCGCTTCCGGGAAACTCTTCGGTCTGAACGATAATTTCCGAAGCCCCGTCGCCGCGTTCGGCTTCGGGGCCTTCTTCGCGTTCTAAGAGCGGATTGCGCTCAAGCTCGGCTTCGACGAAGGCGACCAGATCGAGATTGGAAAGCTGCAAGAGTTTGATCGCCTGCATCAACTGCGGCGTCATCACGAGCCCTTGGCCCACGCGCATCTCGAGTTTTTGCGAGATCGCCATTAGAGCCGGAACTCCTCGCCGAGATAGAGGCGGCGCACTTCTTCGCTTTCGACGATCTCGTCAGGCGTGCCTTCCATTAGCACGCGGCCGGAATGAATGATGTAAGCGCGATCGACGAGGCCCAGCGTCTCGCGGACGTTGTGGTCCGTGATCAAGACGCCGATGCCGCGGCCGGTCAGATGCCGCACCAGCGCGCGAATATCGCCGACCGCAATCGGATCGATGCCGGCGAAAGGTTCGTCAAGCAACATATAATGCGGGTTGGTCGCAAGCGACCGCGCAATTTCGACGCGGCGGCGTTCGCCGCCGGAGAGCGCGATCGAGGGCGATTTCCGGATGTGCTGGATCGAAAACTCGTCGAGCAGTTCTTCAAGCCGCTGCATACGTCGCTTCTTGTCGCGCTCGACAACTTCGAGCACGGCAAGAAGATTGTTCTCGACGCTGAGCCCGCGGAAGATCGAAGCTTCCTGCGGCAGATAACCGATGCCGAGGCGCGCGCGCCGGTACATCGGCAACTTCGTGACATCGTGCCCGTCGAGCGAAATGTGACCCGCGTCGGGCTCGACCAGTCCCGTCACCATGTAAAAGCACGTGGTCTTGCCGGCACCGTTCGGCCCGAGAATGCCGACCGCTTCTCCGCGCATCACGTCGATCGAAACATCGTTCACGACCGTGCGGCCGCCATAAACTTTCTTGAGACCGTCGGCTGCGAGAATTCCCTCGCCGGGCACCGGCACGTGCGGCGGGTGTGCGCGCGGACGCGGTTCGTCGTCGCGGGTCTCCATGCGAAGCCGCTGTTCGAGATTGAAGCCGGCACCCGGCGCGGGCTGTCGTGCAACGGGGTCGCGCTCCTGTACCGGCGCAGGACGGCGTTCGTCGGCCGGTGGTTGCCAGGTATTTGCGGGCCGCGATTGCGGTGCCGCCTCAGCCGGCTGCCTTCGCGTCTCTTGTCGCGGCTCTTGTGGGGTCGCGCGCGGAATTACGGGTTGCGGGCGCTGCGTCTCACGTTGTTCGGGCGGCGTCGCGCGGCGCTCGGGCGGACGGAGTGCCGGCGTATCCAGCCGCCATTGATCGGACAGCGCAGGCTTGTCGCGCGGCTCTTTGTTGCCAGACCGGAACCAGGGGACTTTCAGTGTCCTCACTCCATTCGCATCGCCCGCTCCGTTTGCCGGAAGCGGGAATGCTTCTCACGGGGAGAATCGAACCGGATTGGGCGGGATTTCAGGCCCGGCCAAGGCCGAATTCGCACGGAATGTGAGTGTGGTAGCCCGTTCGAGGGTTTGAGGCAAATTAAGCAAGCAAAAGCGGGGCCAATTCTTAATTTTCGGATGGCTGTTTTTTGCGCGGCGGGCGCGGGATGGCCTTACCGTCTTTGTCCTTCTTGTCCATCGAGCTTGGGACCAGAACGCCGGTTACGCGCTTGGCATCGAGCTTCGAGGTGCCGGTCGTCAGATTCACGGTGAGCTTGTCGCCGTTCATCACGTTGCCGCCCTGGGTCAGCACGACATTGCCGTCGAGAATGACGATGTTGCTCGCCATCTCGAAGATGCCTTTGTCGCCGACCGCCTTCTGGTCCTTGGCGGTCACGATCACGCCGCCGGTCGCGACCAGCCGCTTGATGCGCTGTGCCGATTCGCTTTTCTGCTGGGTTTTGGTGGCGGGCACCCTCTCGCGCGGGTCACCGCCAAGCGCGCTGCCCTCGTAATGCACTTCGAGGACCGTGCAGCGCATGGTGGTGTCGCCCTGCACGACGACGACGTTGCCGCGGAAGATCGCGAGCTTTTCCTTGTCGCGCACTTCAAACGAGTTCGCTTCGATCTTGACCGGGTCTTTGCGATTGCGGCTGAAACCCTGAAAGGCATTCGCAGGCGGATTGGCAGCAGCGGGAGCTGCGTTCTGTGCAAACGAGAGCGAAGCGCCGACGCCACCCAGAAGCAGCATCGAAAGCGCGGCGGCAAGAAGCCGCGAGCCGGTTTTTTTCTTTTCCCGCTTCATTGCTGCGGCTCTTCTTTCGGCGGCGGCAGTTTCATGATCACGGAGACATTGCCTTCGAAGATTGCGCGCGCGCCGTTGTCAAACACTTCCATGCGGTCGGCACGTACCGAGCCGTTGTTGAGCAAAATGTCCACCGGCTTCTCGGTGATCACGTAGCCGCGCTTCACCTCGATCAATGCGTCCGTGAGCTTGCCTTCGTAGCCTGCCGACGAGCGGATCACGATGCCCTCGGTTAGCCGGACCGTGTCGCCCTTGGCGTCGTAGAGGCCCTTGGCCGCGGTCAGTTCGGTCATGCCGTTTCCGGAGAGCGCGAAGTTCGCCTTGATGCCTTCGAGCTCGATGATGTTGGTCTTGGTCAGGTCCTGTGCGGCGGCAGTCGCCGTGATGTTGTAGCCGCGGCCATCCTTGGTGAAGCCCGAGAGCTTCGGCGCATCCATGACGAGCTTGTTGCCCTGGATCGAGAGCTTCATCACATCGAGCGGAAAATCGCGCACGATCCGGAACGGATCGAACCAGGCGATGAAAGCCGCGATCCCCAGGATGAAGATCGCAAGCAGCGGTAACACCCGGCGCAAAAAGCGCACGCGCGAAGAGTGACGCACGGCCGCGCCATAGCCTTGCAGCCGCGGATCGGCATTCTGCCGCCGCGGGTTTCTGCGGGCCTCCGGCGCGTGTTCCGGCCGGCGCGAATAAGCGTGATCACTCATGGGCTCGATACGTCTATTCCCGGAAATTGCGGCATTCGAACGGCCCGCTTTTCTTTAGGAACCGTCAGGCAAAACGCTCAGGAATGAGCGAAAATATCCTCTTCCGCCCAGCCGCCTAGATCGAGCGCAACCCTGGTCGGCAGGAAGTGGAAGCAGGCCTCGGCGAGCGCCCCGCGCCCCTCGCGGGCGAGCATCTCATCCAGCTTCGCTTTGATCTCATGAAGATGAAGAACGTCGGACGCGGCGTAAGCGATCTGCGCTTCGGAAAGCTCGTCGGCGCCCCAATCCGAGCTCTGCTGCTGCTTCGACATATCGATGTTGAGCAACTCGCGCGCGAGATCTTTCAGGCTGTGGCGGTCGGTATAGGTGCGCGTGAGACGCGAAGCGATCTTGGTGCAGTAAACCGGATGCGGCATCACGCCGAGATTTTTGTAGAGCACCGCGAGATCGAAGCGCGCGAAGTGAAAAATTTTCTGCTTGGAAGTATCGGCGAGCAGTTTTGCGATATTCGGCGCACCCGGCTTTCCCGCCGGAATCTGCACAACGTCCGCGGTGCCGTCGCCCGGAGACAACTGCACGACACACAAGCGATCGCGGCTTGGGTTCAAGCCCAGCGTTTCGGTGTCGATTGCGACCGCGCCCTTATAGCGCGAGAGGTCCGGCAGATCGCCGTGGTGGGTTCTGATCGTCATGTCGCCGCTCTCGGTTTTCGAGACGGAACATACCAGTGAACCGCCCGAAAATGATTAACGATCGGGAAGCTGCGAGCCGATGGTGCCCAGGAGAGGACTCGAACCTCCACGGTGTTACCCGCTAGTACCTGAAACTAGTGCGTCTACCAATTCCGCCACCTGGGCAGGTGTCCGGCTATAAGCCGGGGCTTGGTACGGCTTCGCCTCCGGGCTTGTCAATCGAATGGGCCGGTCGCGGCGAACCGCGCTTTGACGCGGAAAAATTGATCTTGTAACGCTCGGGCGCAAGCCCGGTTTTCCCAGCGAGATTTTCAAAATGGCGCAGATTCCGTCCGACCGTCTGGTGACGATTTACGGCGGTTCCGGCTTTGTCGGGCGCCATCTCGTGCGCGCACTCGCCAAGCGCGGCTGGCGCATCCGGGTCGCGGTACGCCGGCCCGATCTCGCGGGCCATCTCCAGCCGCTCGGCGTGGTCGGCCAAATTCAGCCGGTGCAGGCAAACTTACGCTTCCCGGATTCGGTCGAGCGCGCGGCTGAGGGCGCCAGCGCAATCGTGAACCTCGTCGGCATTCTCTACCAGAGCGGCGCGCAGCGCTTCGACGCGGTGCAGGCCGAAGGCGCGGAAGCGGTCGCCATGGCCGCGAAAAAAGAAGGCGCGCGGCTCGTGCAGATGTCGGCAATCGGCGCCGACAAGGGGTCGCATTCAAATTACGGCCGCACCAAAGCGCTTGGCGAAGCGGCGGCGTTTTCAGCGCAACGCGACGCCATCGTCGTGCGCCCCTCCATCGTGTTCGGGCCGGAAGACGATTTCTTCAATCGCTTCGCGTCGCTTGCGCGCATCTCCCCATTCCTGCCGCTGATCGGCGGCGGGGTCACCAAATTCCAACCGGTCTTTGTCGGCGATGTCGCAGAAGCGATCGCAAAGGCGGTCGAGGGCGAAGCCAAGGGTGGCGCGATCTACGAACTCGGCGGACCGGAAGTGAAAAGCTTCCGCGAGCTTCTTGAACTCACGCTCGAGCAGATCAGCCGCAAAAGATTACTGCTGCCGCTGCCGTGGACGGTCGCGCGCATCCAGGCATTCTTTATGGAGCTGATGCCGAAGCCGATGCTGACACGCGATCAGGTGACGATGCTGGAAACCGATAACGTAGTTTCGCCGGACGCGATCCGCACCGGACGCACGCTTGAGGGTCTTGGCATCAATCCAACCGCGATGCGCGCGATCCTGCCGAGCTATCTCTGGCGCTATCGCAAGGCCGGCCAATTCACGAAACCGGCGGCCTAAAATTTATCTCGTAAAATAAAGTCCGATCAGCGCGGCCGAGCCGACCGCGATCCGCCACCAGCCGAAGGCCGCAAATCCGTTCTTCGACACGAAGTCGAGCACCGCGCGCACGACCACGAGTGCCGCGCAGAAGGCCGCGACAAAGCCGACGATGACCAGCACGCCATCGTCCATGGTGAGATTCTTGTAGTTCTTCGCAAGATCGTAGGTGAAGGCGCCCAACATTGTCGGCATCGCAAGGAAGAACGAGAACTCCGCCGCCGCGCGCCGGTCGAGACCGAGCAGAAGCGCGCCGACGATAGTCGAGCCCGAGCGCGACACGCCGGGGATCAAGGCAAGACATTGAAACAGGCCGATGCCGAGCGCCGTCATCGGGGGCAACGCCATCGCGTCCCTATATTTCGGATTGAACGCGATCTTGTCGACGAAGATGAGAATCACGCCGCCGACGATCAGCGCGATTGCGATCAGCATCGGGCTAGCAAACAGCACGGTCTTGATGAAGTTATGCAACAGCGCGCCGAGGATCGCGGCGGGTATGAACCCGAGAATGATGCCGAGCGCGAAACGGCGCGCCATAGGATCATAAGGAACCGCGAAGGCGACCTTTGCCAGCCTCGTGAAATAGACGACGACGACACCTAAGATCGCGCCAAGCTGAATCAGCACCTCGAAGGTCTTTCCGGTGGTCTCGAATTTCAGGAAGTGGGTTGCGAGCAAAAGATGCCCGGTCGAGGAAACTGGAATGAACTCCGTGCCGCCCTCGAGGATTCCCAAGAGCAGCGCTTCCAATATTTTTCCGAAGGTCATCCGGACGCTCCCGATTCGCCGTGCCAAACGGCTTAACGCGTAGCGTTTCCCCCGGCAAAGGCAGGCGCGTCAAATCTTTGCCTGCTTCACGCGCTTTTTACGCGGGCCGCCCGGCATATCCGATTTATTAAGAAAATTAAGAAAGTTCGGGCAGGAAAGGTCGTAATGCAGCTCTATCATCAGTTCTTCTGCCCCCATTCGCGCTTCGTGCGTCTCGTGCTCGCCGAGTACGGGATCGAGGCGGCGCTTACCGAAGAGCACGAATGGAAGCGGCGGCCCGAATTTCTCGCGCTCAACCCGGCCGGAACTGTTCCAGTTCTGGTCGATGAAACGCTCGCGGTTCCCGGTGCCAGCGTGATCGCGGAGTATTTAGATGAGAGCTACGGCAGTCAGGTCGCGGATAAGCGTCTGATGCCGGCCGCCAGCAACGAGCGCGTGGAAGTGCGCCGCCTCATGACCTGGTTCAATTCGAAATTCTTCAATGACGTTAGCGAACACATCGCGCGCGAGAAAATCTGGAAGCGCTATATGCGCCCCGGCGAAGGCGGCGGACCGCCGGATTCCTTCGTGATCCGCGCCGCGCGCGCCAATATTGCCGAACATTTGCGCTATCTCGGCTGGCTTGCGAAAACCCGCAAATGGATTGCCGGCGAGAAACTCACTTACGCCGATCTCGCGGCAGCGGCCCATTTATCGACGTGCGACTATTTAGGTGACGTGCCGTGGTCGGAAGACGAGAACGCGAAGAACTGGTACGCGAAGATCAAGTCTCGCCCGTCGTTCCGGGCGCTGCTCTCGGAAACGATTCCGGGCCTGCCGCCGGCGGCAAGCTACACCAATCTCGACTTCTGAAAAATCCAACCGCGATCAAAGCTGAACTCATCGCGCGCGCGCGCGAAGAAGGCTTCGACGCGGTTGGCATTGCGCCTCCGGATTCAATTCCGGACGCTGCATCTAATCTACACAAGTGGATTGCGGAGCAACGCCATGGCGACATGGCGTGGATGGAAACGCACGCGAGCCGCCGCGAACATCCGAATGCCCTCTGGGATGGCGCGGGTTCGGTCGTGATGTTCGGCCTGAACTACGGACCGGACTGCGACCCGCGCGAAATCCTGAAAGAGAAAATGCACGGCGCAATTTCTGTTTACGCGCAGGGCGACGATTATCACGAACTCATCAAAGGCAAGCTCAAGCGCCTCGGCCAATGGCTCGCGCACAGAACCCGCGAAGACTTGAAAGTGTTCGTCGATACCGCGCCCCTGATGGAAAAACCGCTCGCGCAGGCGGCGGGCCTGGGCTGGCAGGGCAAGCACACCAATCTCGTCTCGCGCGAACGCGGCTCGTGGCTCTTTCTCGGCGCGATGCTGACAAAGGTTCTGTTGCCGGCCGATCAGCGTGAGATTGATCATTGCGGCTCATGCCGCGCCTGTCTCGATGTATGTCCGACGAATGCGTTCCCGGCACCTTATCAACTGGATGCGCGGCGCTGCATCTCGTATCTCACCATCGAACACAAAGGCCCGATCCCGCGCGAGTTCAGGAAAGCCATCGGCAACCGCATCTATGGCTGCGACGACTGTCTCGCGGTTTGTCCGTGGAATAAGTTTGCGAGCGAAAGCCGCGAGCAGAAACTGGCGGCACGCGAAGAAAACCGCGTGCCATCGCTTGCCGAACTTTCCGCGCTCGATGACGCCGCGTTTCGTTTTCGTTTCTCGAAGTCGCCGATCAAGCGCTCGGGCCGCGAGCGTTTCGTGCGCAATGTTTTGATCGCAATCGGAAACTCGGCCGCGCCTTCGCTCGTGCCGGATGTGATTGCGCGTCTCGATGACGCGTCGCCGCTGGTGCGGGGTGCCGCGGTCTGGGCTGCTTCGCAATTGATGCACGCAGAAGAATTCGCAGCGCTGAAGCGCAAGAAGGCGTCCGCGGAAACCGACGCATCCGTTTCCGAAGAATGGGCTTCGGCTTAAGCGCCCACTTCCGCCGCGAGTTCATCCACCGTCTTCAGCAACCGCTCGATGTCTTCCGGCCGCGACAGGCGGTGATCCCCGTCTTTCACCAGCGTCATCGTCACATCGTCTTGCGCGAGACAGGAGACGAGTTTCATCGCGTGCTGCCACGGCACATCCGGGTCCATCACGCCTTGTAGAATCCGCACCGGACACTTCACCTCGATCGGCTTGCCGAGCAGAAGATGCTTGCGGCCGTCTTCGATGAGGCGCTTCGTGATTGGATAAGGGTCGTCGCCATAGGCGGAAGGACGCTCCCAGCGCCCACTGGTTTCGATCTGCTTCCGTACTTCTTCCGAAAAGTTTTTCCACATCAGTTCTTCGGTGAAGTCGGGCGCGGGCGCGATCAGCACGAGACCCGCGAGTTTCGCGCTTTGCGCGAGTGACGGATTTTCCGCCAACGCACGCGCGAGAAGCAGCGCAATCCATCCGCCCATGGAGGAGCCGACCACGATCTGCGGACCTTTTGCGCGGCTTGAAAACACCGCGAGCGCATCTTCGAGCCAAGAAGAGATCGTGCCGTCTTCGAATTTTTCACTGCTCTCGCCGTGTCCCGAATAATCGAAACGGATCGAGGCGCGGCCAGTTTTTGCCGCGTGTTCGTCCAATGCGACAGCCTTGGTGCCCTTCATGTCGGAGGCAAAACCGCCCAGCCAAAACACGCCGGGCGAAGTCCCTTCCCGCGCACGAATAGCGATGCGCCGCGCGGGATTACCTACCGATAGATATGCGGGATCTTTCTCCATCTGCGCCGCCTAGTATGTCGGCAAAGTGAACGCAAGCCGCCTTGCGATTGCCACGAGCCAATCTTAAGAGTCGGGTCGTGACGACTCCCGCACCCAGCATGAACGAACGGCCGCTGACCGTGGTCCAGGTCATTCCCGACCTGCAACCGGGCGGCACCGTTAATCATGCAATCGAAATCGCGGAAGCGCTGACGCGCGCCAAACATCGCGCCGTCATCGTGTCCGAAGGCGGCAGGCTCGAGGATGCTGCGAACCGCGCGGGCGCGACCGTCATCAAGCTTCCGGTCGCTTCCAAAAATCCGACCCAGATGTATGCGAACGCAAAGAAGCTCGCGGAACTCTCGCGCGATCTCGACGCCGATCTTTTGCACGCGCAGAGCCGCGCGCCGGCCTGGAGCTGTCTGGTCGCGAACAGAATTTCCAAAGTGCCGTATATCGCGACCTATGACGGCAGCTTCTCGGAACGCAATCCGCTAAAGCGTTTCTATAACAGCGTGATGGTGCGGGGCGCCCGCGTGATAGCGCCGGGCGAGCGGTTAGCTAAAATGGTCGAGGAGCGCTACGGCACCGCGCGCGAAAAAATCTCGGTGGTGCCAAACGCAATCGACTTCGAAGCGTTCAATCCATCGCTCATCGATCCGGCGCGGCGCACGTCGCTCGCAAACGAATGGGGTCTGGAAGCGAAGGACCGTGTGATCCTGCTGCCCGGACGGCTGACCCGGCCGAAGGCGCCGCATCTTTTGGTCGAGGCGGCCTCGCGGCTTCGCGAAGCCGGGCTCAAGGATTTTATCTGCGTGTTCGCGGGCGAACACCCGCAGCGCTCGGGCTATACCGGCGAACTCTGGGATCAGGTGCATCAGCTCGGTCTCTCGAACCGTATACGCTTCGCCGGCCATACCGAAGATATGCTCTCCGCCTATTCGCTTGCCGACATCGTGGTCTGCACGTCCGTCTCACAAGGCGGCCACCGCCGCGCAGTGCTGGAGGCGCAGGCGATGGGCGTTCCGGTCGCGGTCTCCGACTCCGAGAACGGGGATGAAATGGTGCGCGCGGCTCCCTATATTTCGGATGCCCGCTCGACCGGCGTGCTCTACCGCTCGGGTGACGCTTCGGAACTCGCACAAACTCTCTTCAAATTGCTCGCGATCGGCGCTCCAGCGCGGCGTGCCATGGGCGTGCGCGGCCGCGAATGGATCGCCTCGCAGTTCTCGAAAGAGACCTTCGCCAAGCGGCTGCTCGCGGTTTACCGCGATGTCGCCCGCAAGCCCTCTTTATGATTCCAATCTCGGATAAATCCGAGATTGGCCCGCAAGTTGACTTGCCGCCCGTTTCTCACGATCTTCCCAATGCTTCGCCGAGTAGGGCCGATCTTCCCTTGAAGGTTCTGGTTCCGGCGTCACAGCGTTCGTTTTAACAGCTAGAGGAGACTGCCCCCATTCGTCCCGCGCACCAACGAAGATATCCGCGTCCGCGAAGTTCAGCTGATCGATGCAGAAGGCGAGAACCGCGGCGTCGTCGCAATCCAAGAAGCAATCCAGATGGCAAAGGATGCGGGCCTCGACCTTGTCGAGATCTCGCCGAACAACAATCCGCCGGTCTGCAAAATTCTGGACAGCGGCAAATTCAAATTCCAGGCCCAGAAGAAAGCCGCCGAAGCGCGCAAGAAGCAGAAGACCGTCGAGGTCAAGGAAATCAAGCTGCGCCCCGGCATCGACAAGCACGACTACGACGTGAAAATGCGGTCGATCCAGCGCTTCTTCGAAGAGGGCGACAAGGTGAAGGTGACCCTTCGCTTCCGTGGCCGCGAAATGGCGCACCAGGAGCTGGGCTACAAGCTTCTCCAGAAGCTGAAAGAGGACACGACCACCATCGCCAAGGTCGAGATGGAGCCGATGTCCGAAGGCCGCCAGATCGTCATGATCCTCGCGCCGCGCTAAAGCGGCCCCGACCCCAAATACTTGAAAACCTTGGCCGTCTCGCGTATCGAGACGGCCTTCGAGCCGACCGGCCATCATTAGGGCTGCCGTGGCGGCTTTTGAACGCTCAATTCTGAGCAATTACAGTGACTTAGCCGGGCTTGCCCGCGTCTCAAGTCCATGGAGAGCAAAATGCCCAAGCTGAAGACCAAGTCCGGCGCGAAGAAACGCTTCAAGATTTCTTCGACCGGGAAGGTGATCGCCGCCCAAGCTGGAAAACGCCACGGCATGATCAAACGGACCACCAGCCAGATCCGGAAGCTGCGCGGCACGCGCGTCATTTCCGAATCCGACGCTGTACGCGTCCGCAAGATTTTTCTGCCCAACGGCTAAACGACAGCCGTTTTCCGTTTTCGAGTTTGAAGGAGATTTCCGATGGCACGCGTTAAACGCGGCGTAACCTCACACGCCAAGCACAAGAAAACCTACAAGGCCGCCAAGGGCTTCCGTGGCCGCCGCAAGAACACCATCCGCACGGCGAAGGCTGCGGTCGACAAGTCGATGCAGTACGCCTACCGCGACCGCAAGGTGAAGAAGCGCACGTTCCGCGCGCTCTGGATCCAGCGGATCAACGCGGCGGTGCGCGAAGAAGGACTTGTTTATGGCAAGTTCATCAACGGCCTGAACAAGGCCGGCGTCGATGTGGACCGCAAGGTGCTCGCCGATCTCGCCGTTCACGAACCGGCAGCGTTCAAGGCACTTTGCGCACAGGCCCGCGCCGCTCTTAACTGAGCAGGCGCATGACCGGGCACGCGAAGCTAGAAAACGATCTCATCGCGCAGATCGCGGGCGCGGCTGACGAAGCCGCGCTTGAAGCCGTGCGCGTGTCGGCCCTCGGCAAGAAGGGCTCGGTCTCCGAACTCTTGAAGGGCCTCGGCGCGATGTCGCCAGAGGAGCGCAAGGAGCAGGGCGCGAAAATCAACGCGCTCCGCGACCGCGTTTCCGCCGCGCTCGAGAAGAAAAAATCCGAGCTGAAAGAAAAAGCGATAGCTGGGAAGCTCGCCTCCGAAGCCGCCGATGTCACGCTCCCCGTGCGCGCGGCTCCCGCCGAGACCGGCCGCATTCATCCGATTTCGCAGGTTGTTGAAGAACTGACCGCGATCTTCGCCGACATGGGTTTTTCGGTCGCCGACGGCCCGGATGTCGAAACCGACTTCTATAACTTCACGGCGCTGAACTTTCCGGCGGGCCATCCGGCGCGGGAAATGCACGACACTTTCTTCTTCCCACCCGACGCGAACGGCGAACGGAAGCTGCTCCGCACACACACCTCGCCGGTGCAGATCCGTTCGATGCAGAAGCAAAAGCCTCCGATCAAGATCATCATTCCGGGCCGCACTTACCGTTCGGATTCGGACCAGACCCACACGCCGATGTTTCATCAGGTCGAAGGTCTTGTGATCGACAAGAAATCGCATCTCGGGCACCTGAAGTGGATTCTCGCCGAGTTCTGCAAGGCATTCTTCGAAGTCGACGACGTGAAGATGCGCTTCCGCCCGTCGTTTTTCCCGTTCACCGAGCCGTCGATGGAAGTCGACATTCAGTGCGACCGCTCGGGCGGCGACATCAAGTTCGGTCAGGGCAATGACTGGTTAGAAATTCTCGGCTGCGGCATGGTGCATCCGAACGTGCTGCGTAACTGCGGTCTCGATCCCGACGAGTATCAGGGCTTTGCCTGGGGCATGGGCATCGACCGCATCGCGATGCTGAAATACGGTATGCCGGACCTGCGTCCGTTCTTCGAAGCGGATGTGCGCTGGATCGAACACTACGGCTTCCGGCCGCTCGACTTCCCGACGCTTGCGGGAGGATTGAGCACGTGAAGTTCACCCTCTCCTGGCTCAAAGATTATTTGAATACCGACGCGACGGTTTCGGAGATTGCCGAGAAGCTGACCACCGTCGGCCTCGAGGTCGAAAGCGTCGAGGACAAAGCTGCAAAGCTCAAAGATTTCGTCGTCGCGAACGTGATCTCCGCCGAAAAACATCCGAACGCGGACAAGCTTCGCGTCTGCATGGTCGATATCGGCGACGGCAATCCGATCCAGGTCGTCTGCGGCGCACCGAATGCGCGCGCAGGTATGAAGGGCGTGTTCGCGCGGCCGGGCACTACGATTCCCGCAAGCGGCGATGTTTTGAAGATCGGCGCGATCCGCGGCGTGGAATCGCGCGGGATGCTCGTCTCCGAGCGCGAGATGGGCTTGTCCGAAGAGCACGCCGGCATCATCGAAATGCCGGCCGACGCACCGCTCGGAAAACCGTTCGCGGAAGTCTTGGGCTTCAACGATCCGGTGTTCGACGTTGCCGTCACGCCGAACCGGCCCGACGCGCTCGGCGTGCAGGGCGTTGCGCGCGATCTCGCAGCGGCGGGCGGCGGCACCTTTAACGAGAAAGCGCCGAAGCCGGTCGCCGGAAAATTCCCCTGCCCGATTTCAGTGAAAATCGAAGCACCCGAGCTTTGCCCGGCCTTCGGTATTCGTGTCATTCGCGGCGTGAAGAACGGCGCTTCGCCGGAATGGTTGCAAAAGCGACTCCGCGCGATCGGGCTCCGCCCGATCAATGCGCTAGTCGATATTACGAATTTGCTGACCCACGACCGCTCGCGTCCGCTGCACGTCTTCGATGCGGCGAAGGTGAAGGGCAATCTCGTCGTGCGCCGGGCCAGACAAGGCGAGACGCTGCTCGCGCTCGACGGCAAGACCTACGAACTTGACGACGCGATCTGTGTCATCTCCGACGACCGCGCGGTGGAATCGCTCGCCGGCGTCATGGGCGGCGAGGAAAGCGGCGTTTCGGAATCGACCACCGATGTCGTCGTCGAATCCGCGCTCTGGAATCCGCTCAACATCGCGCAGACCGGGCGCAAGCTTGGATTGCTTTCCGACGCGCGCTTCCGTTTCGAGCGCGGCGTCGATCCGGCATTCATGGTGCCGGGTCTGGAACTCGCGACGCAACTCATCCTAGAGATGTGCGGCGGCGAGCCGTCAGAAGTTTTCGTGGCAGGCGAAGTGCCGGATACAAGCCGCGTGATCGGCTTCCCTCTTTCGGAGCCGAAGCGCCTCACCGGCATCGAAGTCAAAACCGACGAAGTGAAGCGCATTCTTTCCGCGCTCGGTTTCACGACGGCAGGCTCCGGCGAAAGCTTAAAAGTTTCACCGCCGAGCTGGCGCGGCGACATCGAAGGCAAGGCGGATCTCGTCGAAGAAGTCGTGCGCATCGCGGGGCTCGATCGCGTGCCGATGACTCCGTTCGAGCGAGACGAGAATGCGCGAAAGCCGGTGCTGACCACGCTCCAGAAGCGCACGCGCACGGCGAAGCGCGCACTCGCGACACGCGGTTCGGTCGAAGGCGTCACGTGGTCTTTCATCTCGAAAGAACACGCCGAACGCTTCGGCGGTGGTACACCTCAGCTCGCGCTTTCAAACCCGATCGCGTCGGATCTTTCGGATATGCGCCCGAGCCTCATTCCAGGTCTTGCCATCTCCGCGCAGAAGAACGCCGACCGCGGCTACGCCGATGTCGCGCTGTTTGAAGTCGGGCAGATTTTTCTCGGCGACAAGCCGGAAGAGCAGTTGATGGCGGCGACAAGCTTGCGCCGGGGTGCCGCGAAAGTTTCGGGCGCAGGCCGTCACTGGGAAGGTTCAGCCGGAAGCGTCGATGTTTACGACGCAAAGAGCGATGCGCTTGCGATTTTGGCCGCCTGTGGCGCGCCGACCGACAAGGTGCAGATCGTGGCGGGTGGGCCGAATTATCTGCATCCGGGCCGCTCCGGCACGATCCAGCTCGGCCCGAAACTCGTGCTCGGCTATTTCGGCGAGCTGCATCCGCTGACGCTCGACGCACTCGATATAGAAGGTCCGGTTTCGGTTGCGGAAATTTTCCTCGACCGCCTGCCGGAGCAAAAAGCGAAGCCGACCAAGGTTAAGCCGAAGCTCGAGATGTCGGCGTTCCAGCCGGTCGTTCGGGACTTCGCATTCCTCGTGGACCAGAAAGTAACGGCCGCTGACATCATTCGCGCGGCACAGGCTGCCGACAAAACATTGATCGAGAACGTGGACGTGTTCGATCTCTACGAAGGCAAGGGCGTGCCGGAAGGCAAGAAGTCGCTCGCGATCGCGGTGACGTTGCAGCCGCGCGAGAAGACGCTGACAGACGCCGAGATTGAAGCGGCCGCAAAGAAGATTGTCGACGAAGTCTCCAAGAAGACCGCCGCCACGCTGCGCTAAGCCAGCATCAGATCGGCGAAAACAAAGCCGTCGCGCTCCGTCACCTCTCCCGCTTTCACGTCGATATTCTTCCCGAACATCGGCCCGTCGATTACGCAAGTGTGAAACTCGCCGTTCTCCGCGCAAGGGTCTATGCCCGCGGGCAGTGCGGCGAGCAGGCTTTCATCGAAAAGTTTCCCCGCCAGTTCGCGCGGGACTTTTTTCGGATCGAGACAGACGACGCGCGCTTTGATGCCGCCCACAATCATTTCGCGCGCGAGATTACCGGTCGGTATTTTCCAGAGTGGAAAGACCCCGTCGATTCCGGTCCCGCGCAATTTCTCTTCGCGATAGGCGCGGATGTCCTCCAGAAACAAATCGCCGAAGATGATTTTGGTCACGCCCATTGCCTGCGCGGCCTTCACCGCTTCGCTCATGCGCGTTTCATAGATTTCGTTCGGGCAGGGAAACGGGATCGTCACCGGAATGAGCGGCAGCTTCGCCGCCTTCAGTTGCGCGTCCAATACTTCGCGCCGGACGCCGTGCATCGAGACCCGCTCGAAGTTTTCGGTGATGGTGGTCAGCGCGCCGACGACATCATATTCGCCGCTGACCCGCACTTGATGCAGCGCCCAGGCCGAGTCCTTGCCTGAGGACCAGGCGATCCATGCTTTGGGCTTCATCGGCGATAAATTCGGGACATGGTAAAAACTGCTTTAACAACAACAGCCTAACACGCGTGTTTCGAGGGTCAGAAGCCCGGCGCGCGGTTTCGTGAAACCGCAAAGAAACAAAGTTCCGCTAGGCTCAATCCGGGGAAAAAAGCTGGCCCGAAGAATTCGGGTGGGGATTACGGGATGACGGATATCGCGCATGGCTGGCTGAGCCGCCGCATCGTTCAATACCTGGAGCAGGTGTCTCCGGGGCAGGAGCCATTCACGCCGAGCGATCCGTCGGCGCTCGAAACCGTGTTGCAGCCCGGCGACGTGCTCCTGGTCGAGGGCAACACGCGCGTCTCCGGCATCATCAAATATCTCACGCAATCGACCTGGTCGCACTCGGCACTTTATGTCGGACCACGCTTCAACAAGAAGGGCATGGACGGCAAACCGCACGTGCTGATCGAGGCCAATCTCGGACAGGGCGTGATCACCGCGCCGCTTTCAAAATATATGTCGTTTCACACGCGCGTCTGCCGGCCGGTCGGGCTTACGGAAGGCGACCGCGAGCGCGTCGTCGAATACATGATCAAGCGCCTCGGCATCGAATATGACGTGAAAAACATCACCGATCTGATGCGCTATCTGATCCCGGTGCCGATCCCGGCGCGTTTCCGCCGCCGTATGCTTTCGTTCGGGTCCGGCGTGCCGACCAAGGTGATCTGCTCCGGTTTGATCGCGCAGGCATTCGAGTCGGTGAGCTATCCGATCCTGCCGCGCATCGAACTCGTGGATAGCAGAGAGAAGCGCCGCGAGATTCTGCACATCCGGCATCACTCGCTTTATATGCCGCGCGATTTCGACATCTCGCCTTATTTCCGCATCGTGAAGCCGACGATAGAACTCGGCTTCGACTATCACAAGCTGCGCTGGGCGAACCGGCCGCTGCCGCCGGAAGACGAGCGGGAGGACGTCCCCCGCCCTTTAGCGGAAAGCGGTAACCCGCCGCTCGCTCCCGAACTCCCCGAACCCGTCCAGGCCGCCGCTTCAATCAAGGCGTAATTCCGCGTAAAATCGCGGAATGATTTCCGACGCCTTTGGCGCTTTCGCGCAGACCTTCTCGCCGCCGCTTCGCAAGATTCTACTCAAATCGATCGGGCTTGCGATCCTCTTGATCATCGCGCTCGGCGCCGTTTTGCAGTGGCTGCTCTCCTTCTTGCTGCCGCTTGCGTCGCCTTACGACACTATCGCGGCAATCCTGCTCGGCGTGTTGACGCTCGTGCTCGCCTTCTTTGCCATGGCGCCAGTGACTTCGCTGATGGCGGCGATCTTTCTCGACGATGTTGCCGACGAAGTGGAGCGGACGAAATTTCCGGCGCACGCGCCGGGCAAGCCGCTCTCAATCCCGCGTGCGGCACTGCTTTCGGCGAAATTCTTCGGCATCGTGCTCATCGTGAATCTGGTCGCGATCCTGCTATGGTTTGTGATTCCGGTCGTCAATATTGGCGTGTTCTTCGTCGCGAACGCGTATCTCCTGAGCCGCGAATTCTTCGAAATGGCGGCGATGCGCTTCCGTTCGCCGGAAGAAGCGAGGCGGCTGCGGCAGCAGAATGCCGCGTCGGTGTTTTTCTCAGGACTCGTGATCGCGGCGGTCGTGAGCGTTCCGGTGCTGAACCTGATTACGCCGGTGTTTGCCACCGCCTTCATGGTACGGCGGCACAAGCGCTATATGCCTTCGCGCGAAATCCTGCCGCCGGATCGCGGCGCTGGAATCTAGAGCGTCTTCTCCGGCCACAGACAAAGATCGCTGATCAGACACCCTGCACACTTCGGATTGCGCGCGAGACACGTGTAGCGCCCATGCAGGATCAGCCAGTGATGCGCGTGCGTCTTGAAGCGTGCGGGGATCACGCGATCGAGCGCCAGTTCGACTTCAAGCGGGTTCTTGCCGGGCGCGAGACCGGTTCTGTTGCTCACGCGAAAGACATGGGTGTCGACCGCAAGCGTCGGTTCGCCGAAGGCGATGTTTAGAACGACGTTCGCGGTCTTGCGGCCCGCGCCCGGCAGTTCCTGCAATTCCTCACGCGTCTTCGGCACTAGGCTGTTGTGCCTCTCGATCAGCATTCGCGAGAGCGCTATCACGTTCTTCGCTTTGCCTTTGTAAAGGCCGATGGTCTTGATGTAGTCACGCAGCTTCTCTTCGCCGAGCGCAAACATTTTCTCCGGCGTGTCGGCAACCTGAAACAAGGCGCGCGTCGCCTTGTTCACGCCGGCGTCGGTCGCCTGCGCGGACAAGACGACCGCGACCAGCAGCGTGAAATGATTCACGTGCTCAAGCTCGCCCTTCGGATGCGGGCTGGCCTTTTGCCAGCGCGTGAAGGCCTCGATGACTTCGCGGTCGCCCCAGCGCTTTGACGCAACAGCTTTTTTCTTCGCTTTCGCCTTGCCGGATGCGCGTTTTTTCGCGGTCGCTTTTTTGCCCATAGCCCCTCTATAATTGCCGCATGAATGCGAGCAACCCGATTCCGGAAACTATGCTCCTGTACGAGCGGTTATCCCCGCATCGGTCGCTTTCGCCCAAGGGCTTTGCGATCTTGATGGGAATTCTCGGCGGCGCCAGCTTTGTGCTCGGCATCGCATTTCTCCTGATGGGTGCATGGCCGGTCTTCGGCTTTCTCGGGCTCGATGTGCTTCTCGTATATCTCGCTTTTCGCGCAAACTATCGCGCGGCAAAAGCGTTCGAGGAAATCCTGGTGACGCGCGTACGGCTCGTTTGGCGGCGCGTCTCGTCACGCGGAGATGCACGCGAAGACATCATGAACCCGCGCTGGGTGCGGCTCGAAACAACTTCGGACGAACTCTCCGGCGTCACCCGCGTCACGCTGACCGAGCGGCGCGTCACCCGCGTGATCGGCGCGTTTCTGCCGCCGATGCATAAAGAAAAACTCGCAAAATCCCTGGCGAGCGCGCTTGCCACCGCGAAGCGCTGAGCTTTTCCGCCCGCGAAATCGGGTGGTTTCGCGCGACACTCCCGCCTATCTCCTCCGCATGAAGCGGAGGATTTGGAAATGCTTGCCAAAGCCATGAAACTTTCTAACGCGAACGGCCGCCAGGATTACGAAACGGTCCGCCGCTCGATCGAGTATCTGACCAAAAAATTCCGCGAGCAGCCGGAAGTGGAAGCGGTTGCCGCCGCAACCGGCACCGACCCGCGCACGCTGAACGAACTGTTTCGCCGCTGGTGCGGGCTGACGCCGAAAGCGTTCCTGCAGGCGGTCACACTCGACAATGCGAAGAAGCTTTTGTCGCAATCGCCGAACATTCTCGAAGCAAGCTACGAGCTCGGCCTTTCCGGCCCCGGACGCCTGCACGATCTCTTTGTCGTGCACGAAGCAATGTCGCCCGGCGAATGGAAAACCGGCGGCGAGGGTCTCGAGATCCGCTACGGCTTTCATCCGTCCCCGTTCGGTACCGCGCTCGTCATGGTGACAAAGCGCGGGCTATGCGGCCTCGCATTCTCCGATCCGGGCAAGGAAACGGCGGCTTTTAAAGATATGCGGAGACGCTGGAAGAATGCGCACTATGTTGAAGACTCGGCTGCCACCGCGGACATCGCGGCGCGCATTTTTCAGTCCGAGCGCTGGAAGCCCAACACGCCGCTTCGCGTCGTATTGATCGGCACCGATTTCGAAGTGCGCGTTTGGGAAACGCTCCTGAAAGTGCCGCTCGGCCGGGCTGCCACCTATAGCGACGTGGCCAGAAAAATCGGCAAGCCGAATGCGCCACGCGCGGTCGGCGCGGCCGTCGGCAAGAACCCGATCTCCTTCGTCGTCCCCTGCCACCGCATCGTCGGCACCAGCGGCGCGCTCACCGGCTATCACTGGGGGCTTACGCGGAAGCGCGCGATGCTCGGCTGGGAGCAGGCGAAGCTGATCGCGTAGCCAAGACCTTGAAACCCGTTAGCCCCTGTTTCATGCTGCGCGCATCGAACGGGGTAACGGGGTCTATTCATGTCTTTGTCTATGATTATTACGCTCGCCATCAGCATCGCGGTTTGCATCGTCATCATCATGATGGTGCTTGGCGGAATGCAGATAACGAGCCCGATCGCACGCTATGCCGGCATCGGCGTTGCCTGCGCGCTCGGTGTCGTGATCGGACAGATCGTTCACCGAAAATATGTGGCCTGAAGCTACGAAGCGAGATCGAGCTTTTCCGCTACCGTCGCGTCTGCATTCAGCTTGTAAATAATCGGGACGCCGGTCGCGAGCTCGCGCGCGATGATACTTTCCTGCGTGTGGCCTTCAAGCACCATGATCAGCGCCCGCAGCGAATTGCCGTGGGCCGCGACCAGCGTGCGCTCGCCGCGCAAGACGCCGGGCAGAATGTTCTGGACGTAATAAGGCAGCGCGCGGGCGACAGTATCTTTCAGGCTCTCGCCGCCCGGCGGCGGCGTGTCGTAGGAGCGGCGCCAGATATGCACTTGCTCCTCGCCCCACTTCTTGCGGGCGTCATCCTTGTTCAACCCGTTCAGGTCGCCGTAGTCGCGCTCGTTCAGCGCCTTGTCTTTGTGGATTGTGAGGCTGCTCTGGCCCATTTCGTCGAGCACGAGACCTAACGTGCGCTGTGCGCGCTTCAGCGCGGACGTATAGGCCACGTCGAACTGGATGCCGCGTTCTTTGAGCCGCTTGCCCGCGGCCTTCGCTTCGGCGACGCCTTGCTCCGTCAGATCGACGTCGCGCCAGCCGGTGAAAAGATTTTTTAGATTCCACTCACTCTGACCGTGACGGATGAGAACTAAGAGACGTTCCATTGCCTTTTCCTATTTTTCGCTCTCACGCTGGGCGACGCGTTTGCCGAGCATCATGATGATCAGCCCGAGTGCAAAAGCCGTGAGCGAAGCCACAATCGATACGCTCTGCGCCGTCATCCCGGTCGCGTGTGCGACGGCAGGCGTCGCGAAGAAATAAACATAAAGGCTTGCAAGCAGCGCAATGCAGAGCAGAAAACCGAGCGCTTTCATGTTGATCCTCTGGACCGTGCCGCTTAGTTAAGCCCGAGCACGTCAGCCATGGAATAGATGCCGGGCTTCTTGCCCTTGCCCCACTTCGCGGCTGCCAACGCGCCGCGCGCGAAGATCATGCGGTCTTCGGCCTTATGCGTAAGCTCGATGCGCTCCGAAGGTCCGGCGAAGATCACGGTGTGATCGCCCACTACCGTGCCGCCGCGTAAGCTCGCGAAACCGATGTCGCCAGTCTTGCGTGCGCCGGTATTGCCGTCACGTGAACGGACCGAATTCTTATCCAATGCAATCTTGCGGCCTTCAGCGGCGGCATTGCCGAGCAGGAGTGCTGTGCCGGACGGTGCATCCACTTTTCTGTTGTGATGCATTTCCAGCACTTCGATATCGAACTCGGGATCGAGCGAAGCGGCTGCGCGCTTCACGAGCGCAGCAAGAAGATTAAGACCCAAGCTCATGTTACCAGACTTGATCAGTGCCGCATGGCGGGCCGCGGCTTCCAGCTTCGCATCATCGGCTGCCGACAATCCGGTCGTGCCGGTCACGTGCACGATCCGGGCCTGCGCAGCCAATGTGGCAAGCGCCACGGTCGAAGCGGGTGTGGTGAAGTCGATAATCGCATCGGCCTGCGCAACCAGCGGCAATGCGTCCGTCGTTACTTTCTTTCCCGAAGGCGAAAGCCCTGCGAGCGTACCGGTATCGGCGCCGATCTCGGCAGCGCCTTCGCGATCGACCGCGCCCGCAAGCGCGAATCCCGGCACTTCGGAAATGGCGCGCAGAAGCGTACGGCCCATACGGCCGCCGGCACCGGCGATCACTAAACGAAGTTCGGCCATCTCAAGCGCTCCAAAGTCGAGCGCGGGTATAGCGCGGACGGGGCGCCCAAGGAAAGCGTGAGGTCAGGACGGCTGCGTGCCGTCATAGCCTTCGATAATCACGATATCGCCTTCGGAAATCGGCGCGCGGATCGAAATCGCGTGCTTGTATTCCGGCGAATTCCAGCAATCGAGCGCCGCCTGATAGCTCGGAAACTCGATCACGACGTTGCGTGACCGCGAGGAGCCTTCCGGGTTCTCGAACTTACCGCCGCGAATGATAAAGCGAGCGCCATATTTCTTGAAAGCAATCGCATTCGCGTCGCGGTACTTCGCGTAAACCGTATCGTCCTTCACGTCCACGCGCGCGATCCAGTAGCCTTTTGCCATTTTGCTCCCCTTATTTCTTTGCGTTTTCGATTTCCGCAACGATCGCGTCGGCTGCGGCCTTCGGGTCGGTCGCGGCGAGAATCGGCCGTCCGATCACCATGTAATCGACGCCGGCCTTGATCGCATCTGACGGCGTCATGACGCGCTTCTGGTCGCCCTTCTCGGCTCCAGCCGGACGAATGCCCGGTGTGACCAGCATCATCTTTGCGCCCAGCCGCTGGCGAAGTTCTTTTGCTTCCGCAGGAGAGCACACGAGACCATCGATGCCGATGGCTTCGGCCTGTGCCGCGCGCCTCGCGACAAGTTCCGGCACAGTCGAGGCGTAACCGGCGTCTTTCAGATCGTCGTCGTCCCACGAGGTGAGCACGGTGACGGCGAGAATATCGAGATCGCTGTCGCCGCGGCCTTCGACTGCCGCGCGCATGGTCTGCGGAAACGCGTGCACGGTCAGAAATGTAGCGCCAAGTTTCGCAGCAGCTCGGGTTGCGTGCATGACGGTATTGCCGATGTCATGCAGCTTCATGTCGAGGAAGACTTTCTTGCCGCCCTGCACGAGGTCTTCGGCAAGGTTGAGTCCCCCCGCCATGACAAGCTCGTAGCCGATCTTGTAGAAATTAATGCTGTCGCCGAGCGCCCAGACTGCCTTCTCGGCGGCTTCCACGTCCGACAAATCGAGCGCGACGATTACGCGGTCGCGCGCTGAAATTTCCCCGCTCACGCGAGCACTCCGGCCATCGCGATCAATTTCTCGAGTTGTGCCTTCAGAATTTTCTGGTTGGTCTCGTCTTTCAGAGCCCCGCGGTCGTCAAAGGCGCTGCCAGCGCCTGCAATCGCCATCTGTTCAGGGATAACGAGAGCGCCAAGGCCAAGCTCTAGCGACTGGCGCAAATGATAGAGACCGCGATAGCCGCCGAAGCGGCCGTCCGAAGTCGCGCCAAGCGCGAACGTGCATTGCTTGTAAGGATTGCCTGCAGGCTCCTTCGCGCGCGAAACCCAGTCGATCGTGTTCTTGAGTAACGCGGGCATGGACGCGTTGTATTCGGGAGACGCTATATAGATGCCCTGATGTGCAAGCATCATTCCCTTCAGTTTCTTCGCGTTTTCCGGAACGCCTTCGTCTTTCTCGAGATCGCCGTTGTAAATCGGCATTTCGTAATCGGCGAGCGAGATGAGGGCCGTCTCCGCGTTCATCAAAGAAAGTTCGCGCGCGACGTGCGCGGCCAGCTTACCGCTCAAGGCACCCGTGCGGATCGAGCCCGCGAAGACCAGGATCTTCTTCATCTCACTCCTTATCGCGGACGATAGGTCCAGACGCGCGCCGGCGGAAGATTCCACCAGATGCGCTTCGACGCGGTAGTTTCATAAAGATGCGATTCCACCGGCAGCGGCGAATTCGCGCCATAGGTAAATTGGATAAACGGCGAGCGCGGGCGCAACATCTTCATCGCGGCCTCAATCAGCTTCTGCCGTTGCTCGGCCGCGAAATTAAGAAGCGGCAAGCTGGAGACGATGGCCGCAAGCGGCGCGCTTGCGTGGCCTTGCAGCGTTTCATCAAGCGCAAAGGCATCGCCCTGCACCACCTTTACGCCGGGATATTTGTTGCGAAGCGTCACGCAAAAATCCTTGTCGTACTCGACCAGCACCAGACGCGACGGATCGATGCCCCGCTCCAGTAACGCCGCGGTCACCGGTCCCGTTCCCGGCCCGAGTTCGACGATCGGTCCTTCAATCGCAGTATCTACGATTGCCGCCATGGTGCGCGAAAGCGCCGGGCCGGACGGCGCAATCGCGCCGACGGTTTTCGGATTCCTGAACCAGCAGGTAAGAAAATTGATAAGCGCGGATTGTTGCGGGATTTGCTCGTTCGCCTGCATGGCCGCCAACTTTCTTCTACGCGCTCGACCGATTGCCTAGCGCCTGCGTGGCGGTATGGTCAAGCGAGACGCGTTACTCGAAAAATTCGCGCATTTTTGCGAAGAACCCCGCCGATTCCGGCTGGGTATCTTTCGAGCTTTCCTTCTCGAATTCCTTCAAGAGTTCTTTCTGCCGCTTGGTCAGCTTCTGCGGCGTCTCGACCGCGACCTGCACATACATATCGCCGCGGTCGCGCGAGCGCAGCACCGGCATCCCCTTGCCGCCGAGCCGGAACCGTTTTCCGGTCTGGGTGCCTTCCGGCACCTTCACTTTCGAGCGGCCGCCATCGACCGTCGGCACATCGAACTCACCGCCAAGAGTCGCGGTCACCATCGAGACCGGCACGCGGCAATAGAGATCCGCACCTTCGCGCTGGAAAATCTGGTGCTGCGTGACGGAGAGGAAAATATAAAGATCACCGTTGCCGCCGCCGCGCATACCGGCTTCGCCTTCGCCGCCCAAGCGAATGCGCGTGCCGTCTTCGACGCCCGGCGGGATCGCGACTTCCAGCGTACGTTCCTTCACGACGCGGCCGGCACCGTGACACGACTTGCAGGGATCAGCGATTACCGAGCCGCGGCCCTGACAGGAGGCGCAGGTACGCTCGAGCGTGAAGAAACCCTGCGCGTGACGGATGCGGCCCGTGCCAGAGCAGGTTTTGCACTGGACCGGCTGCGTGCCGGTTTTCGCGCCGGTGCCCGAACAGGTTTCGCAGGCGACGTTGGTCGGCAATTCGATCTTCGCGGTTTTGCCGTTGAAGGCTTCTTCGAGCGAGATTTCCAGATTGTAGCGAAGATCGGCGCCGCGCTCGCGGCCGCCGCCACGCGTGCCGCGCCGGCCGCCCATGCCGCCGAACAGATCGTCGAAAATGTCAGAGAAAGCGGACGTGAAATCGCCGCCCATGCCGCCGAAGCCGCCTTGTCCGCCAGCATTGCCGTTCTCGAACGCGGCATGACCGTAGCGGTCGTAAGCCGCGCGCTTCTGCGGGTCTTTCAGGCAATCATAGGCTTCGTTGATTTCCTTGAACTTCGCTTCGCAGTTCTTGTCGCCCGGATTTTTATCCGGATGCCACTGCATCGCGAGCTTGCGGTAGGAAGTTTTCATCTCCCCGTCGCTTGCCGTGCGCGAGACGCTCAACACTTCGTAATAGTCGCGTTTCGCCATCAACAGCTGCCTAGCAAGAAAATGGCCTTCGTCGGCTGCGGGATTACGCTCTTCCGGACGAAGGCCATCTTATTCACTCGTTTTATATCCGCGCTTACGCGGACTTTTTATCGCTCTTGTCGTTCTTATCGTCCTTCACTTCCGTGAATTCGGCATCGACGACATCGTCCTTCTTGGCTTTAGTGTCGCCGCCGGCGTTGTCGTCGGATTTGGCGGCATACATCGCTTCGCCGAGCTTCATCGAAGACTGTGCAAGCGCGGTCGTCTTGGTCTTGATGTCTTCGGCGTCGTCGCCCTTCAGCGCTTCCTTGAGATCGCTAAGCGCGGTTTCGATCGAGGACTTGGTCGTTGCATCGACCTTGTCGCCGAACTCGGTAAGCGACTTCTCGGTCGCGTGCGCGAGCGCTTCGCCCTGGTTCTTGGCTTCGACGGTTTCGCGACGCGCCTTGTCTTCGGTTGCGTGCAGCTCCGCGTCCTTGACCATCTTTTCGATGTCGGCATCGGACAAGCCGCCCGAGGCCTGAATGCGGATCTGCTGTTCCTTGCCGGTGCCTTTGTCCTTGGCCTGCACGTTGACGATGCCGTTTGCGTCGATGTCGAAGGTGACTTCGATTTGCGGCACGCCGCGCGGCGCCGGCGGCAGGCCGACGAGGTCGAACTGGCCGAGCAACTTGTTGTCGGCGGCCATCTCGCGCTCGCCTTGGCTGACACGAATGGTCACCGCGCCCTGATTGTCTTCGGCGGTCGAGAACACCTGCGACTTCTTGGTCGGAATCGTGGTGTTGCGCTCGATCAGGCGCGTGAACACGCCGCCGAGCGTTTCGATGCCGAGCGAGAGCGGGGTCACGTCGAGGAGCAGCACGTCTTTCACGTCGCCCTGCAACACGCCGGCCTGCACCGCGGCGCCGATCGCGACCACTTCATCCGGGTTCACGCCCTTGTGGGGCTCTTTCCCGAAGAATTGTTTCACGACTTCTTGCACCTTCGGCATACGCGTCATGCCGCCGACGAGAACGACTTCCTTGATTTCGGCAGCCGACAGTCCGGCGTCTTTGAGCGCCTGACGGCACGGCTCGACGGTCTTTTGGATGAGATCGTCAACCAGCGCTTCGAATTTCGCGCGGGTCAGTTTCATCGTCAGATGCTTCGGGCCGGAAGCGTCCGCGGTAATAAACGGCAGATTGATCTCGGTCTGTGTCGCGGAAGACAATTCGATCTTCGCTTTCTCGGCCGCCTCTTTCAGACGCTGGAGCGCGAGCTTGTCCTTGCGCAGATCAATGCCCTGCTCTTTCTTGAATTCGTCCGCGAGATAACCGACGAGACGCATATCGAAATCTTCGCCGCCGAGGAAGGTGTCGCCGTTCGTGGACTTCACCTCGAACACGCCGTCGCCGATCTCCAGCACGGAAATATCGAAGGTGCCGCCGCCGAGATCGTACACCGCGATCAGACCCTGCTTCTGCTTGTCGAGACCATAGGCAAGTGCTGCCGCGGTCGGCTCGTTGATGATGCGCAGCACTTCAAGCCCCGCGATGCGGCCGGCGTCTTTGGTCGCCTGGCGCTGCGCGTCGTTGAAGTAAGCGGGAACGGTGATCACGGCCTTATCGACCTTGGAGCCGAGATAGGATTCCGCCGTCTCTTTCATCTTCTGAAGCGTGAAAGCGGAAATCTGCGAAGGCGAATATTTCTGGTCGCCATCGGAGAGCCAGGCGTCGCCGTTGTCGCCCTTCACGATTTCATAGGGGACGAGCTTCTTGTCTTTCGCGACCATGGGGTCGTCGTAGCGGCGGCCGATCAGGCGCTTCACCGCGAAGAAAGTTTTTTCCGGATTGGTTACAGCCTGGCGTTTCGCGGGCTGACCGACGAGCCGCTCGCCTTCGCCGGTGAAGGCGACGATCGAGGGCGTGGTGCGCGCGCCTTCGGCGTTCTCGAGAACTTTCGGCGTTCCGCCATCCATGACGGCGACGCAGGAGTTGGTGGTACCGAGGTCGATTCCGATGACCTTGGACATGGCTTACCTCTCAGTTCCGGCAGGCCGGCAGGGTCCGTTAAAGGCACCCAATGGAAACGGTTTTTGTTGCCGTTCCCCGCGGCCCCCGCGTTGGGGATTTGCCGCAATCATGCTGCGGCGTTCGCGAGGGATATAGGCAGGGGGCCTATATGCCGCAAGGCTTTCAGACGCTTAAAGCTTCGTGGAATCGCGCCCCGGCCGGGCACGGTAAACGGGAAGCGCCCAACCCCAGATAAGCGCACCGGCACGAACCCCGAAAGCGACAAGAAATCCGAGGGTTGCGCCGGTCCAGAACGGCGCGCCGAGACCGGCAAGGACCACGAAAACCAGCGCGCCCGCGAAGGCGGCAGTGATGTAAAGCTCACGCCGCAAGATCACGGAAGGCTCACCCGCCAGCATATCGCGGATCACGCCGCCGAAAGTCGCGGTCAGGATTCCGAGTGCCAGAGCATCGGCGGCCGAAGCGCCGGCCGAAAGCGTCTTCGCGCTACCCACCATTGCATAAGCGGCAAGCCCGACGGCGTCGGCCCATAGCAACACACGATAGCGCGACTCGACGAGATGCGCGGTGAAATAAACCAGCACCGCGACGGCGAGCGGGATCGCGAGATAGAGCGGATTGCGTACCCAGAATACGGGCACGTCGAGCAGGATATCGCGCAGCGTGCCGCCGCCGGTCGCAGTCACTGTCGCGAAGAAGACAAAGGCCACGATATCAAGTTGCTTGCGGGATGCCGCCAGTGCGCCGGTCGCAGCAAAAACTGCGATTCCGATATAGTCGAGCGTCTGCAGAAGAACGGAAACCTGATTCATGACCCCTAGCCCGGTGCGACTAGGCGACGGCATGGCCGTGGTGTCAATCGCGCGTCTATTTGCGGCGCAAAATCAGAACGCCTTCGACTTCAGTGAGCGTCCGATAGTTTTCCAGCTCGCGCGAAAGCGCCACGTCGCTTTGCGCCCATTTGAACCAGTCATAACGGATGCGATCCACGAGAATGACATCGGGTTGCGCGCGGCGGATGTCCTCGATAAGCATCGTGCGGTCGCGCGCCATGTAGCCGTCGAGCCGCGCGCCCGTTGCCGCGTCCACGCCTTTTAGTTTTGCGCCCAAGACGCCCGAGGAAATCCACTGTCCGCAAGTGCGGCTCGCCCAGACACCATTCATCTGGCGCGTGAGCGGAAAGCCCATGCCGACAAGGCCGCCGCCGGAGATATTCAGGATCACCGGATTCGAAATGCCCGCAGCGCGGATAGGGGCTGCAAGCGCTTGCGAATTTACGCTCACCGCGTACCAGGAGAATGTCGCGAACATCAAACCCGCGACGGAAATTGCAGCAGCCGGAACCGTGAGGCGTTCCTTGCGCACAACATCGGCGCGGTCGAACAGCGCAACGATTGCGCCCGCGAAGATCAGCGCGAGCATCGGATAAGAGTGATACTGCAATCCCTTCTGCTGCGCGAAGAAAGAAACGAGAAAGCCAAAGGCGGATGCGATCAGCAGAATGTACGGCCCGGCTAAAACTTCACGGCGCTTCAGCGCGAGGATCACGAGCAGCGCACCGAACCAGAACGGGATTGCGCCGAGCGTGAGGAGATCGAGCACCGATGCCTTCAGCGCAACATAGACTTCCGCAATGATCGGAATCCATTCGTAGACAAACGCCGGATAGAACACGACGACCGCTGCGCCATAAAGCAGCGCCAGCGCCGCCGAAATCCAGTTCTCAAGCGCGAATATCGGCCGCCACGAACGCGCAAGCATTGCCGCGGCGCCGGCGGCAAACAGAACCGGAAACACGAAATGCGGCTTGATGACTACTGTGAGCGCCACGCCAACACCTGCGATCACCGCGGATTGCAACGCGACAGTCTTCTGCGAGGCCCGCAACCAAGCAACCGCAAGAAAAGGAAGAAATGAAATTAACGCGATGTGCTCTCGCTGCGCGAAGGTTGCCGCGGGAAGCACGAGCAGCACGACCGCAAAGGCCGAAGCCAAACTCCAGGCCGTCTTTTCTTCGATCAGCCCGTTCCTGACGAGAAGGCGCACGGAGAACAGAAGACTCGCGCAGACGCCCGCGAATACCAGCAGCCCTACAAGAAATTCCGGCGAGAGGCCGCTCGCGCGCGAAAGCAGAAGTGCCGGCAGATAAAGGTACATCGAGGCCGGCGGATTGACCTCGATGAAATCGACATAAGGACGCTCGCCGGCGAGCATTCTTTCGCCGAGCGTGAGCAGCCAGCTGACATCCGGAGCGGTATCGATGAGTGCGCGTTCGATCAGCGCGACGGCGACAATCGCCGCAAGTACCCAGCGCTCGGGATAAGCAATGACGCGCGGGAGAACTCGCCCGGAACGAAGAGCGTCAGTGCTGCTCATTACACTTCGCCGCAGGTCATGTACTGCGCGCCGAACGGCAGCCAGCGAATCCTGCGCTCGGCTGCCTGCGCAACCGCAGCCCTGAAAGGAAGGAAGAGAAAGAAGTCGGTCGCAGCCTTTTGCAAGCCCGCTTCTTCCATCAACTGCTCGGTTTTTCCCGCCCGCAACAAAACGGCATCGCGGTCGAACTCACAGCGATTGACTGCAATGCGCGTGAGCGGATTCCAGGGGTTGTGTTCGATGACGCAAACCACGCCGCCGGGACGCGTGACGCGGCGCATCTCGCGCATGAACGAAGACCATTCCGCGGGCGGCACGTGATGCATGACACAGATCGTGCTCACGAAATCGAAGGTGCGGTCGGGGAATGGAATACGCGCGCCGTCATGCGCGGCATAATCGACATCGCGGCGCTCGGCCTTTGCCTGCTCGATGCTTTTTTCGGAAACGTCGACGCCGCAATAGCGGGCGAAGTGTTGCCGCACGTAAGGATGGAACGCACCGACGCCGCAGCCGACGTCGAGGCCGTCCGGCTTACGCGCACCGAAATGCGCGGAGATTTTTTCGCGCATCAGATCGGCCTTGGCTTGCAAGAAGAAATCGTGCTTCAGGCCGGAAAAGCTGATCGAGTCCTGCACGACGGCGCCATAGGAGCGGTCGTATTCATCGAAGAGTTGCCTGCTCATGCGACCCTCGTCTGTTCGTGATCGGTGGCTTTGGCCGAGGCGGCAAAACCTATTTTCTTGGCGACGACATAAAGCGGACGGCGCTTCACTTCCGCGTAGATGCGCCCGACATAAAGACCGACCATGCCGGTCAAGAGCATATTCAGCCCGCACAAGAAGGAGACGATCACCACGGTCGAAGTCCAGCCGCGTACCACACTGTCGCTGAAGAGGCCGGCGAAGAAGGAGTAGACGCCATAGACCACGGCGAGCGCCGAAACCGTGGCGCCGGCCCAGATTGCGAGCTTCAAGGGCGCGTCGGAGAAACTGACCACGCCGTTCACGGCAAGACGCAGCATTTTAAAGAACGGATACTTGGTCTCGCCAGCGGCACGCGCCGGGCGATGGAACGTTACTTCGCACTGTTTGAAGCCGAGCCAGGCGAACATACCGCGCACGAAACGGTCGCGTTCGGGCATTTCGCGGAAGGCTTCGAGCACCTTGCGGTCGATCAGGCGGAAGTCGCCGACATCGCGCGGAATATCGACGGAGGAGAGTTTGCCAAGCAGTCGATAGAAAATGGAAGCGGTTTTCTTCTTGAAGGCGCTTTCGCCGTCGCGGGTGAGTCTCCGCGCCTGCACGATTTCGTAGCCTTCCTTCCAGCGCCCGATCATCTCGAGCACGACTTCCGGCGGGTCCTGCAGATCGGCATCCATCACGACGATGGCGTCGCCGCTTGCCGCATCCATGCCGGCGGTAATTGCGATCTGATGGCCGAAGTTTCGCGATAGCCGGATGAACTTGAAGCGCGGGTCCTGCTTCGCTTTGGCTTCGAGCACGATGGAAGAAGTATCGCGCGAGCCATCGTCGACGAAGATCGCTTCCGCGGGCGCATCAAGCGAAGACAAAAGCTTTTCGATCCGGTGCAGGAGCAACGGCAGCACGGCTTCTTCGTTGAAGACCGGCAGGACGAGGCTGTAGCGGACGCCTTCTGTCGGGCGCAAAATCATGGCGGAGATCCGTGGGCGAAGGCCCGCGGAACCCTAGGGAAATGCCGTTAATATCGTCTTTCGGAAATAGGTTAAGCGCTCTTGTCGACTTCGCCGCCGTTGGCGGAGCCCGCCTTTGGGCCGCCTTTCGCGATCCCGACCATGGCGGGGCGCAGCACACGATCGCCGATGGCGTAGCCCGGCTGCACTACCTGCTTCACGGTTCCGGCGGGAACCGTATCGTCGGGCACCTCGAACATGGCCTGATGGAAGTTAGGGTCGAACTTCTGGTTCAGCGGATCGAGCAGCCGGACCCCGTGTTTCTCGAGGGTCTTCGCGAGTTCGCGGTTCGTAAGCTCCACGCCTTCAAGCAGCGTTTTGAAGGTATCGTCCGCGGCCTCGCGAATGGCGGGATCGACCGCTTCCAGCGCACGGCCGAGATTATCGGCGACCGCCAGCATATCGCGGGCAAAGCCTGCGATCGAAAAGTTTCGTGCGTCGGCCACGTCTTTCTCAGCGCGGCGGCGGGTGTTTTCCATCTCCGCGTGCGCGCGGAGGTATTTGTCCTTGAGAGCGGCGGCCTGTGTTTCCAGTTCCGAGATCTGGACTTCGAGCCCGATCCGCTCGTCTACATAGGCCCCGCCTTGATTCAAGCCTTGGCGGCCATGAGCGGCTTCATTCTCGTTCGCGGCCTGCGCGGGATCGAGCGGGTCTTTATCTTTGGATTTTTCGTCAGAGTTCATATGTCCAGTCCGTTCGCCCCGCATATCAGGGCGGAACACAAAAAAATCAAGCGTTAGGTGGTGCTATTTGCCGCTCAAGATCTTGCTCACCACGAGCGCGGTGTAATCGACCATCGGGATCACGCGGGCATAATTGAGCCTGGTCGGCCCGATCACGCCGAGCACGCCGACCACCCTGCCCTCGCCGTCGCGATAAGGTGCCACGATGGTGGACGAGCCGGAGAGCGAAAACAGCTTGTTCTCCGAGCCGATGAAGATGCGAAGGCCCTCGGCCTCTTCGGCTTTACCCAAGAGTTCCGCGACTTCGCCCTTCGTTTCCAGATCGTCGAACAGAAGCCGCACGCGCTCGAGGTCTTCGGCGGCGTTCACGTCTTCGAGCAACTTGGCGTGGCCGCGCACGATCAGCCGTCTAGAAGCAGCATCGCCGCCGGACCAGCTTGCGAGTCCGTCGGCGACGATGCGCTGCGTCAGTCCGTCGAGTTCGGCACGCGCGGCGCTCAGCGACTTTTCGAGATCGTTTCTCGCTTCGCCGAGCGTGCGGCCGCGAATGTGCGCATTCAGAAAGTTGGTCGCTTCGACCAGCGCGGAATTCGCGACCTCCTTCGGAATACTCAGCAGACGGTTCTCAACCTGCCCGTCTTCGGAGACAAGCACGGCAAGCGCACGGGCCGGATCGAGCCGCACGAACTCAATTTGTTTTAAGCGCGGATTGGTCTTCACCGCAGTGACGACACCAGCACCACGCGAAAGGCCCGAGAGCAACGCGGAGGCTTCGCCGAGCAACGACTCGATATTGCCGCCACGCGTCGCGCTCACCTGCGCGTCGATATTCCTGCGTTCGCTTTCCGGCAGGTCGCCGATCTCCATCAGCGCATCGACGAAGAAGCGAAGGCCCTGCTGCGTGGGAAGTCGGCCTGCGCTGGTGTGCGGGGAGTAAATGAGTCCGGCGCTTTCCAGATCGGCCATGACATTTCGTACCGAGGCCGGCGAAAGCGTCATCGGAATAATGCGCGAGAGATTGCGCGAGCCGACCGGCTCGCCGGTCGCAAGATAGGATTCCACGATCTGCCGGAAAATCTCGCGCGAGCGCTCGTCGAGTTCGCGCAGGCTCTGGCCCGGCGGCCGTATTGGAATTTCGGCGGACAAAACGCGTGCTCCTGTCGGTCCCGAAGCCCTGATGAATGCATCATATCTGGTGTTTTCGCGAGTATCGAGCAAGGGCGGGTTGCCGTACGGCGGCACCTCCCCTTACAAGACCCGCAAAGCAGACAGGAGCGATGATGGCGCGGCCAAGCGGAAGAGCGAATGACCAGATGCGGGCGGTTTCTTTCGAGCGCGGCTACTCGCGCCATGCCGAGGGTTCCTGTCTCGTCCGCTTCGGCGACACGCACGTGTTAGTTACCGCTTCGCTCGAAGAGCGGCTGCCGCCATGGCTCAAGGGACAGGGGCGCGGCTGGGTCACCGCCGAATACGGAATGTTGCCGCGCGCAACCCACGACCGCACACGGCGCGAAGCGGCGGGCGGCAAGCAATCCGGCCGCACGCTCGAAATCCAGCGGCTTATCGGGCGGAGCTTGCGTACCGTCACCGATCTCGTGGCGCTCGGCGAGCGGCAGATCACGCTCGACTGCGACGTGATCCAGGCCGACGGCGGCACACGCACCGCCGCGATCACTGGCGCATGGGTGGCGCTGCATGACTGTCTCGCATGGATGAAAAAGCGCGCGATGATCTCAAAGCCGGTGCTGACCGATCATGTCGCGGCGATTTCCTGCGGCATCGTCGAAGGCACGCCGGTGCTGGACCTGAACTATGATGAAGACTCCACCGCCGAGACCGACATGAACCTCGTGATGACGGGTGCGGGCGGCATCATCGAAATTCAGGGCACCGCCGAGAAGAAGCCGTTCACCAACGACGAGATGACGGCGCTGATCGGACTTGCGCGTAACGGCATTACGAAGCTCGTCGAGATGCAGAAGCTCACGGTCGCTTAAAACGAGATGGCGCGAAAACTTTCCGGCAAAGTCGTGCTTGCGACCCACAACTCCGGGAAGCTGAAAGAGATGCGCGAGTTACTCGCACCCCATGGCGTCGAGGTGGTTTCCGCCGGCGAACTTGGGCTTCCCGAACCGGAAGAGAACGGCACCACGTTCGAGGCCAACGCAAAGATAAAAGCCGAAGCAGCAGCAAAGGCCGCGAACCTTCCCGCATTCGCAGACGACTCCGGTCTCGCGGTCGAAGCCCTGAACGGTGCGCCGGGAATTTTCTCCGCGCGCTGGGCCGGGTCTTCGAAAAACTTTTCGCAAGCCATGCGCATTGTCGAAGAAAAGCTGCATGAAGCGAGCGCGTCGACACCCGCACAACGCAAAGCCGCCTTTATTTCCGCGCTCTGTGTCGCCTGGCCCGACGGCGAAACAATTTCGTTCGAAGGCCGCGTGGACGGCACGCTGGTGTGGCCGCCACGGGGAACTGCCGGTTTCGGTTATGACCCGATGTTTCTGCCCGACGGAAAAACAAAAACTTTCGGCGAGATGACCGCCAAGGAGAAGCACGGCCTGCCGCCGCACGGCGAAGGGCTGTCGCATCGCGCGCGCGCGTTTCTGAAACTCGCGGAGGCGTGCCTTGCCTGATGCCTTCGGCGTTTATGTGCATTGGCCGTTCTGCCTCGCGAAGTGCCCTTACTGCGACTTCAACTCGCACGTCCGCCACGAGAAGCCGGACGAAGCGCGCTATGCGCACGCGATTGCAACCGAACTTGCCTATCTGAAACCGCGCACGAATGCGCGCGAAGTCACCAGCATTTTCTTCGGCGGTGGCACGCCTTCCTTGATGCAGCCCGCGACCGTGGAGAGCGTACTCGATGCAATCGCGAAGCACTGGAAGATTTCTAACGATGCCGAGATCACGCTCGAGGCAAATCCCACGAGTGTCGAGGCCGAGCGCTTTCGCGGCTACCGCGCGGCGGGCGTCAATCGCGTCTCGCTCGGCGTGCAAGCGCTTGACGATGTTTCGTTAAAAGCACTCGGGCGAATGCATAGCGCGGAGGAAGCGCTGGCGGCGGTCGAGGTCGCGCGCGAGAATTTCCCGCGCATTTCATTCGACCTGATTTACGCGCGGCCCGATCAATCCCCGCAAGCCTGGCGCGATGAGCTAACAAAAGCGCTTACTTTCGCACCGGAGCATCTTTCGCTTTACCAACTGACGATTGAGCCCGACACAACGTTTGAAAAGTTGCACCGCGCGGGAAAGCTGATTACTCCCGACGAGGACACTTCGCGCGCGCTATGGGATGTGACCCAAGAGCTTTGCAACGCGCGCGGTATGCCGGCTTACGAAATCTCCAATCACGCCAAGGCGGGCGCGGAGTCGCGGCACAATCTCGTCTATTGGCGCTATCAAGAATATGCCGGAGTCGGCCCCGGCGCGCATGGCAGAATTGGCGCGGACGGTGCGCGTATCGCGACTTCCACTGAAAAATACCCTGAGCGCTGGCTCGCGCGCGTGGAGCAGAACGGTCACGGATTGATCGAGGAAGAAAAACTTTCGCAGCTTGAGCAGGCCGACGAAATGCTGGTGATGGGCCTGCGGCTTGCCGAAGGCATCGACGTCGGGCGCTTCGAGCGGCTCACCGGCGTTTCGCTGAACGCCGAGCGCGTCTCGTTTCTTGAGCGCGAAGGACTGGTAGAGCGCGGCGAAAATTCGCGGCTGCGCGTGACCCCCACGGGCTTCCCGCTCTTGGACGCGATTGTCGCTGATCTCGCGGCTTAAAGTTTTTTTGCGCGTGACCTTATCCGAAAACCGGTACCCACTTTTCGGGGTCACGCGCTTTAGTTCTGCGCGGCCGGTGCAGGAACGTTGAAGTTATTCGGCGCCTGCTGGATCGCGCGAGAGGTGCCGCCGCGGATTTCTATGATCGAGAGCGAGCGCTCGCAGGTGCCGTCGTTGCGGAAGCGGAACACACCGTCGACCCCGGCAAAACCCGAGCGGCTGGTCAACACTTCTTCCGTGAAGCGGTTCGGTCCTTGTGTTTTCACAAGCTGCGCGACCAAGGAAACCCCATCATAGGCGAGGCTCGCGGTGCGCGCGGGCGGAGCGCCGTAACGCGCGGAATAGCGCTGTGCGAAGCCGCGGAAGCCGCTCTCGTCCGGGGCTGCAAACCAGGCGCCGTCGAGATCGCGGATCGCAAATACGTTCTGATCGTCCCAGAGTCCGGCGCCGGCAAATTGCATCCGTTTCGGAGTGACGCCGACGGAGTTCAGCGCCTGCAACATACGCAGCGTCGCTTCGGCGCCGTCCGCGATAATGATCGTATCGGTCACGCGATAGGCTGCCTGCGCGCGGCGCACAGCGGAAAGCGAATCTGCCTGGCCTTGGCCATAACGCTCGACCGCGTTCACTTTCGCTCCGCGTGAAGACGCGAACTGCTTGATCGCAGCTTCGACCACGTTGCCGTAGGCATTGTCGGGAACAAAACCGGTGATCGATTTCTTGCCGCGCGACACGGCAAACGTAATCACGCGGTCGATGTCGTTCTCGGGTTGAAAACTCAGAAGATAAATTCCGCGCGCGGCGACATTCGAGTCGGTCGAGAACGCGATCATCGGTACCGAGCGCGTGCGCGTAACCTGACCAGCCGCCGCGACCGCGTGGCTGAAAAGAGGTCCAAGGATAATTTCCGCACCTTCGCCGATTGCCTGTTGTGCGGCAGCCTGCGCGCCCTGCGCGGTGCCGCCGTCGTCTTTCACGATGAGCTGGATATTCGGATTATTGAATTCGGCGTGCGCAAGCTCGGCGGCGTTGCGCATAGACTGCGCGGCAACGCCGGCATTACCGGCGCCGCTTAAAGAAAGAATCAAACCGACACGCACATTCCCGCCGCCGATATTCTGCAGCGGCTGCGTCTCGATCTGGTTATTCGGATTTGGTCCCGCTGCCAGTGGCTGGTCGTTGCCGCCGGTGAGGCTCGAGATCGTCGACGAACACGCTGCGAGCGAAAGTCCGGCCGGCAGAATGAGCACACTCCGGCGCGTCCAGAGGCGCGCCTTGCCGTCATTGCCGTTTTGGGTGGTTCGTTTCCGCACGCTTATACTTACCTTTACGTCCGCCCTCTTGCGACTTTGGGGGGCCGTCGCGCCGCTGTCAAAAACCGGCTTCCGCCTTGAAAAACTTGGGCTTTTCGCCTTTGCTGGGCTGCTCTTCCGGGATTCTCCGCGAAGCCGCTTAAGAAATCATGCACCATAGCGCGATGGACGACAGACGCAGTTCTAAAGCGGCGGAAGTGAGACGCGGAGGCCCGGTGCCATCGGGCCGGCTTGCGCCGGGTCTCTATGTGGTTGCAACACCGATCGGAAATCTGCGCGACATCACGCTGCGTGCGCTGGAAGTTTTAGGCACTGCCGACCTCGTGCTGTGCGAAGATACGCGAGTCACGCGTAAACTTCTTGAGCGGCATAATCTTGCGCCGAAACTTCTCGCCTATCACGACCACAATGCCGCGAGTATTCGCCCGCGCGTGCTCGAAGAACTCGGCAGAGGGGCTGCTGTTGCGCTCGTTTCGGATGCAGGCACACCCCTTGTCTCCGATCCCGGATTCAAACTGGTCGAAGCCGCCATCGAAGTGGGGCATCGCGTGTTTCCGATTCCCGGCGCGTCGGCGGCACTTGCAGCACTTGTTGCATCCGGTCTGCCATCGGACCGGTTTTTCTTCGAAGGATTTCTGCCGCCGAAAAGCGGCGCGCGGAAATCGCGGCTTGCGGAGCTTCGTGAGATTCCGGCGACCTTGATCTTTTATGAAAGCGGACCCCGGCTTTCGGATTCGCTTGCCGATATGGCTTCGACACTTGGCGCACGTAACGCCGCCGTCTGCCGCGAACTTACGAAAGCCTTCGAGGAAATCCGGCGCGGTTCACTCGCCGAACTCGCGGCACATTATGAGGAAGCGGGAGCGCCGAAAGGCGAGATTGTCGTTGTCGTCGCCCCTCCCGGCGAGGAAGCGCCGCTAGATACCGCCGACGTCGATAAAAAAATCAAAGCCGCGTTGAAAAAACTTTCGCTGAAAGATGCTTCGGCTGCGATCGCTTCTGAGACCGGACTGCCGCGTAAAGAGATTTACGCGCGAGCGCTTGCACTGGCGGAGAAGAAAAAGTGACTGCCAAGACGCCCGCTCCGCGGAACGCGGACCCGAAACGCAAAGACGCATTTTTGCGCGGCGTTTCGGCGGAAGGCCGCGCTTCGCTTTATCTCGCCGCCAAAGGCTACCGCACGATTGCCAAGCGCTGGAAAAGTCCAGCCGGCGAAATCGATCTCGTGGTCAAGCGCGGCAGGCTGATTGTGTTCGTTGAGGTTAAAGCGCGCGGCAATCTCGATGCCGCAGCGGAATCCGTGCTGCCGCGCCAGAGAAAGCGCATCACCGCTGCCGCGGAAGCCTGGCTTGCAACGCATCCCGAGCATATGAGCCATGATTTACGTTTCGACGCGGTGCTGATTGCGCCAAAGCGGCTTCCGCGTCATATCGAGGCGGCGTTCGACGCCGAATACTGATTGCGGAGGCCTGCTTGGCACTGAAAGTCGCCGTCCAGATGGATCCGATCGAGCGGATCAAGATCGCGGGCGATTCTACTTTTGCGCTGTTGCTGGAAGCCGATAAACGCGGCCACGCGCTCTCTTATTATACGCCCGACAAGCTCGCGCTTGCCGAAGGCAAAGTGTTCGCAAGCGTGCAGCCGCTCAATGTCCGCGACAAGGCGGGCGATCACTTTACGCTCGGCGATGCCAAGCGCACGGACCTCGCCTCGTTCGACGTGATCCTGCTCCGGCAAGACCCGCCGTTCGATATGAACTACATCACCACCACGCATCTGCTCGAAAAGCTTCCCAGTACGCTGATCGTGAACAACCCGCGCTCGGTGCGCAACGCGCCCGAGAAAATGTTCGTGATGGAATACGCGGACCTGATGCCGCCTACCTTGATCACGCGCGATCTCGAAGAGATCAAGGCGTTCCGCGCCAGACACAAAGACATCGTGATGAAGCCGCTTTACGGCAAAGGCGGCGAAAGCGTTTTCCGCATTTCGCCGGACGATCTCAATTTCGGTTCGCTCTACGATATGTTCGCCGGCATCTTCCGCGAAGCCTGGGTGGTGCAGAAATTCCTCCCCGAAGTGAAAGACGGCGACAAGCGCATCATCCTCGTCGACGGCGAATTCGCTGGCGCAGTGAACCGCGTACCGGCGGAAGGTGATCTTCGCTCCAACATGGTCCGCGGCGGTTCGCCGAAGAAAACCGATCTTTCGGCGCGTGAGCGCGAAATCTGCGACCGGCTCGGGCCTGAACTAAAAAAACGCGGGCTGCTCTTCACCGGCATCGACGTAATCGGCGGCTGGCTCACCGAAATCAATGTCACCTCGCCTACCGGCATCCGCGCGATCAAGAATCTCGGCGGGCCGGATGTTGCGGCGATGGTCTGGGACGCAATCGAGAAGAAAAGAAAATGAACGTGCAAACCGAAACCGTTCCCGCGGGCTTTATCGAGCTGCCGTTTTCCGGCGGCGAACATTTCCTGTCGCTAACCGGCCCGCTCTGGGGCAAGCGCGAGAAGGACAAACTCGTGCTCGGGTTCAGGGTCGAGAAGCGTCATTGCAACGTCGGCGGCATCTGCCACGGCGGAATGCTGATGACCTTCGCCGATATGCAACTCGGCTTAGGCGCGCGTTTCGACTCGGAAGAAGAATTTGGCTTCATGCCGACGGTCTCCATGACCGCGGATTTTCTTTCCCCCGCACCGCTCGGCGCCTGGGTCGAAGGCCGCACGGATTTGCTGCGCTCCACCCGCAACTTTCTCTTCTGCCAGTGCATCGTTTCTTCGAACGGATCGCCCGCGGTGCGCGCGAGTGGCATCATGAAATCCGGCGGCGCCCCGAGCGCCGTCAAAGGGCTGCCAAACCTCCGTACGCTCTTGAAATAACGTAGCTATTTTGTTCACGTATTGTTCTTGACCGCGTGAACGTTGTTCCGCTAGCCTCCTCAAATACCGGGGAGGCGCACCCAAGATGGTGCAGCACGTTTCAACCGTTGCATTCGAAGGCGTGGAAGCGCGCGCGATCGACGTGCAGGTGCAGGTCGCACCGGGGCTTCCCGCCTTCAACATCGTCGGCCTTCCCGACAAAGCCGTATCCGAAGCGCGCGAGCGCGTTCGCGCCGCGTTGATTGCGTCCGGTCTCGCGCTGCCCGCGAAACGCATCACCATCAATCTCGCTCCCGCCGATCTGCCGAAAGAGGGCAGCCACTACGATCTTCCGATCGCGCTGGGCTTGATGGCTGCGATCGGCGCAATTCCTTCCGACGCTTCCGAAGGCTTCATGGTGGTCGGCGAACTCGGGTTAGACGGTTCGCTCGCACCGGTCTCCGGCGTGTTGCCGGCAGCGGTTGCCGCCAACGCGCGCGAGCAGGGCTTAATCTGCCCGTTCGCCTGTGGCGCGGAAGCAGCATGGGCGTCGCCCGACATGAATATCGTGGCGCCGCGTTCGCTCCTGCAACTCGTCAATCACTTGCGCGGCACCCAGGTGCTCTTGCGGCCCACGCCGAAGGTTCGCGAATTTTCCGAGAGCCTGCTCGACCTGAAGGACATCAAGGGACAGGAAAGCGCGAAACGCGCGCTCGAGATCGCGGCTGCCGGCGGGCATAATTTATTGATGGCCGGGCCGCCGGGCTCGGGCAAATCGATGCTGGCGGCAAGACTGCCGACGATCCTGCCGCCGCTTGCGCCATCGGAGTTGCTCGAAGTTTCGATGATCCAGTCGGTCGCCGGCGCAATCGTGGGCGGTGCGCTTACGAACAAGCGCCCGTTCCGTAACCCGCATCATTCCGCAAGTATGGCGGCGATGGTCGGCGGCGGCTTGCGGGCGAAGCCCGGCGAAGTTTCGCTCGCGCATCTCGGCGTGCTTTTCCTCGACGAGTTTCCGGAGTTTGCGCCACAGGTTCTGGATTCGCTGCGTCAGCCGATGGAAAGCGGCGACGCCGTGATCGCGCGCGCAAATCATCGCGTGACCTATCCCGCGCGCTTTCAGTTGGTCGCCGCAATGAACCCCTGCCGCTGCGGCCGCGCGACCGAGCTCGGCTTCACCTGTAAGCGCAATGCAAATGCTCGCTGCGCCGCCGACTATCAGGCGCGCGTATCGGGGCCGCTGATGGATCGCATCGACCTACATATAGAAGTGCCTGCCGTGTCCGCGGCCGACCTCGTGTTGCCTGCGCCTTCCGAAGGCAGCTTTGAGGTGGCGGCACGCGTTGCAGCCGCGCGCGAAATCGCGGCCGCACGTTTCAAGGCGCTCGGCCGTGGGGATTTGCGGACCAATGCCGAGGCGGACGCAAAACTTATCGAGCAACTGGCCGCGCCCGATAGCGCGGGCCTCGCACTACTCCGCGATGCCGCGGAAGCGATGCGATTGTCAGCGCGCGGCTATCACCGCGTCTTGAAGGTTGCCCGCACCATCGCGGATCTCGATGGCGCAGAAGCAGTCGGCCGCGCGCATCTTGCCGAAGCCCTTGCATACCGCGCCGCGCAGGACCGGATCGCGCTCGCCGCCTGATATTAACCTTCTCTTAACCACCGGCTCATTTTCGGGCGCGAATAGCGTCCCGATTTGCACGCATTAAGCGGCGGGGTGTCATCTTCGTATTTCTAAGTCTCGCGTTCCGAAGGTCCGTCATGACGAATGTCTTTCGTCGCTATCTCGCCCGTCCGCTTATCGCCTCTGCCCTATCGCTCATGCCAACGCTTGCGTCGGCACAGGAGCTGATTTCCGACGGGCCCGATCTCGGCTGGATCGGCCTTGGCGGCATGATCGCCTGCGCGATCGGTATCGTGTTCGGCATTCTCAACCGCCGCTCGATCTCGCTGCACGAGAAGGCCGACCGGCTGGAGCGCGAAGTCGAGGAACGCGACGACAAACTTTGGGCGCTCGAAGAACGTCTCGCCCATCTCACCGCACTCGTGGACGGGCAGGACGATCTGGTCGTTCGCGAAGACGAACATGGCCGCACGACGCACGCGAGCCAGGCCGTCTGCGCGCTCGCTGGCAACGAACTCAAAGAGATTCTAGGCAAGCCGCTGAAGCTCGGCGTGTTGCACGCCGGTGCGCGCACACAGATGCCGGACGGCACCCGCGTTTACGATCAGGAGATCGCAAGCCCCGCCGGCCCGCGCTGGATTGCGTGGAAGGAAGCGGCCGTACGCGGCTCGGACGGCGAGATCATCGAGATTCAGCGCACGGGCCGCGACATCACCGCGCGTGTTGCTACCGAACGCGCACTCGAAGACGCGCGCGAACAGGCGGAAGCCGCGAGCCGCGCGAAGTCGCGTTTCCTTGCGGTGGTCAGCCACGAAGTACGCACGCCTCTGAACGGCATTCTCGGCATGGCGCATCTTCTTGCGGAAACGCCGCTAAGCGCGGAGCAGCAGACCTATACGCGGGCCGTGAAGTCTTCCGGCGAGGCGCTTCTCGGCCTGATCGAGGAAATTCTTGATTTCTCGAAGATCGAAGCCGGCCGCATCGAACTCGAGGACGCGCCGTTCGATCTCGTCGAGCTTGTCACCGATGTCGCCGAACTCTTGAGCCCGCGAGCGCAGGCAAAAGGCATCGAAATCGCAACGCAGTTTTCCGCAAATCTCCCGCGCGTGGTTTCGGGCGACGCCTCGCGTCTGCGTCAGGTGCTCCTCAATCTTGCGGGCAATGCGGTGAAATTCACCGATCAGGGCGGGGTCGCGGTCATCGTCGAAACCACCTCTGAGCACATCAAATTCTCGGTTCGCGATACCGGACCCGGCATCGACGCCGATGCACAGGCGCGCATCTTCGAGGAATTCGAACAGGGCGACGGCACGCTCGCGCGCAAGCATGGCGGCACCGGTCTTGGACTTGCGATTGCGTCCCGCATCGTCGAGCGCATGGGCGGCGAGATCGCGCTGTCGAGCGTGGCCGACGGCGGCACGGTTTTCCGCTTCGCGATCAAGCTCGCTGCGGTCGATGGCGGCGACGCTGCTACGCCTGATTTTTCGAGCACGGACGTTCTCATCCTGTCGCCGTCTCCGGTCGTGGGGCCGTTGCTAGCCAAACAACTCGAATACTGGAATGCGCGGGCCGCGATAGCCGATACGGTCTCGCTAGCCGAAACGCTTCTGCCCGAGCGGCATTGGAGCCATTGCATCATCGACCGTGCCTTCGGTCATGACGCGACCATGGCCCTCCATGAAGCGGCGAAAGGAAACGCCGCGCATTGCCACGTGTTGCTCACGCCCGCGGATCGCCGCGAACTGGCCGCGCTCAACGCAAAGGGCCTCACGAGTTACCTGATCAAGCCGGTGCGCGCGCAGTCGCTCGCCGCACGATTGAACGATCCGCTTTCGGATTCTTCCGCGAACGACAGCGCGCCGGAAAAACCCGAGTACGCGCCCGGCAAGGATGGGCTTTCCATCTTGGTTGCCGAAGACAACGACATCAATGCACTTCTGGTGCAGGCCTTGCTTGCGCGCATGGGGCATCGCGTCACCGTCGTTTCGGATGGAGCGGTTGCGGTGAACGCGGTCGCAAGCGCGCATACAATGAATGCGCCCTACGATGCGGTGCTCATGGATCTGCATTTGCCCGGCATGGACGGGCTGGAAGCAACAAGGCGCATTCGCGCGCTCGGCGGCGTTGCGGGCAAAATTCCGGTGATCGCGCTTACCGCCAATGCCTTTCCCGAAGACCGCGCGAATTGCCGGGCGGCCGGAATGGACGGCTTTCTGGTGAAGCCGGTTGACCGCAGGCGGCTCGAGACGGCGCTGGCGGAGGCCCGTATGGGTACCCCCAGAGCGGCCGTCGAAACCGCGGCTTGAGGTTTTTTCGCGGTATTTCAACGAGTTGCGAAGAATCAGGGCCGCCGCATCGTTGTCATAAACGCGTTCAATACCTATGTTCCAAGAGAGACGGACCATCGCCGAATCAGCTGTCTGATTGCGTTTAGAAGTCCGCGTCCCCTGGGGAACCGCCACGCCATGAATCACCTCGTCTCGCGCGGAAAGGTTGCGAACCTTCTGCCGAAGCTGCGCGCCTATAGCGGGTTGCGGCTTGCAGCTGCGAAAAGCGATTTCGCGGCCACGCTCGGCCGCGCCGGCTCGCTCGAGGTGAAGCTGGCGAGGAAGGCGCATGAGGTGCGGAGCGCGCAGCGCCTTCGCTACAACGTCTTTTACAAAGAGATGTCGGCAATCCCTGCAGCCACGACCCTTATCGCGCGCCGCGATGTCGATGCTTTCGACACGATCTGCGATCATCTCAACGTCGTCGATCACGACTGGCCGCGGCTCGTGTTCGGGCTTACGCGCCCCCGCGTGGTCGGCACCTATCGCCTGCTGCGCCAGGAAATCGCAGAGCGGCATGGCGGCTTCTACACGCAATCCGAATTCGATGTCGCGGGATTGATCGCGCGTCATCCCAAGCTGCGCTTTCTGGAGCTCGGACGTTCCTGCGTGTTGCCGCCTTATCGCAACAAGCGAACGGTCGAACTCTTGTGGCACGGCATTTCCAACTATGTCTCGCAGCACCGGCTCGATGTGCTGATCGGCTGCGCGAGCCTCGAGGGAACGAACCCGGACAAGCTCGCGACCCAGCTTTCGTTCCTGCATCACTTCGCGCGTGCGCCGGAGCCGTGGCGCGCTTCGGCGGTTCCGTCGCGCTACGTCGAGATGAACCGGATGCCGAAGGAAGCGATCAACGCGAAGATGGCGCTCCGCGAATTACCGCCGCTCGTGAAGGGCTATCTGCGGCTTGGCGCCTATATCGGTGACGGCGCCGTGATCGATCATCAGTTCGGAACCACCGATGTGCTGATCGTGCTGCCGATGCAGAACGTAACCGCGCGCTATCGCGACCGCTTCATCGGCGAAGAACAGAAGATCGCGGCTTAAAGTTTCCGGTCTTCATAATTTTCTAAGCGCAACCGACTGGATCGAGTGATCCGCGCCCTTGCGCAGGATCAGGCTCGCGCGCTGGCGTGTCGGCAGAATGTTCTCGCGAAGGTTCGACAGGTTGATCCGCGACCAGATCGAACGCGCGATTTTCTGCGCTTCCTCGTCTGTCACCTGCGAGTAGCGGTGGAAATAGGAAAGCGGATCGCGGAACGCGGTCGAGCGCAGCGCGCGGAAACGCTCGACATACCAGTGCTCCAGCACGCTTTCTTCCGCGTCGATATAGACCGAGAAATCGAAGAAGTCGGAGACGTAAGGGATTGCCTTGCCGTCTTTCGGCGGCCGTCCGGTCTGCAAGACGTTCAATCCCTCGACGATCAGAATGTCCGGCTGATCGACCTCTATCGTTTCGCCGGCTACGACGTCATAGGAAACGTGACTGTAAATCGGCGCTTTTACTTTGCGCTGACCCGCCTTCACGTCGTTCAGAAAACGCAACAGCGCGGGCAGATCGTAGCTTTCCGGAAAGCCCTTCTTCTCCATCAGCCTTTCTTTTTCCAGAACCGCGTTCGGAAACAGAAAGCCGTCGGTGGTGAGCAGTTCGACTTTCGGCGTGTTGGGCCAGCGCGCGAGCAGCGCCTGTAACACGCGGGCGGTGGTGGATTTGCCGACCGCGACCGAACCGGCAACGCCGATGATGTAGGGCATCTTGCCGTCACGCGCACCGAGGAAGTTCTGCATACCCTGAAACAGGTTCTGCATCGCTTCTACATAAAGCGTCAGCAGGCGCGAGATCGGGAGATAAATCTCCTCGACTTCCTTCATCGAGAGTTTGTCGTTCAGCGCTTGCAGATGGACGATTTCGCTTTGCGTCAGCGTCATCGGCGTGTTTTCGCGCCGCGCAGCCCATTCGGCACGCGAGAATACGCGATACGGAGAAATGTCCTGATCTACGCGCTGTTCCATGACGGCTCAGCTACTCACGTTTACTTGTTACGCGCGGCTTTTTCGTCGAGGCCGGATTGCGCGGTGCGCCGCTCGAGTTCGGCGTAAACTTCCGAGAGATCGACGCCGCGCGCCTTCAGGACTACGAGGAGATGATAGAGTAAATCCGCGCTCTCGGCGACGACCTGTTCTTTAGAGCCGGCAGTCGCGGCAATCACGGTTTCGGTCGCTTCTTCGCCCAGCTTTTTCGCGCATTTCTCGATACCGGCGTCGAGCAACTTGCGCGTATAGGAGATCGAAGCGCTTTCGGTAGCGCGGGAGGCAACAATTTTCGCGAGATCTTCGAGCGTGAACTTCGTCATAACGCGGCTTTATCAGGCGTCCAGCCGCACGGGAAGTCCGGCTTTCGCCATGTGTTCTTTCGCCTGGCGTATGGTGAATTCGCCGAAGTGAAAAATCGAGGCGGCAAGGGCTGCGGTCGCGTGACCGTCGCGGATGCCTTCCACGAGATGATCGAGGTTACCGACCCCGCCGGAGGCGATCACCGGCACCGGCACGGCATCGGCAATCGCGCGGGTGAGCGCCACGTCGTAGCCGATCTTGGTGCCGTCGCGATCCATCGAGGTCAGCAGGATTTCACCGGCACCTAACGAGACGACCTCGCGCGCATAATCGACCGCGTCCAAGCCGGTCGGATTGCGACCGCCATGCGTGAAAATCTCCCAGCGCGGAGTTTCGCCGTCTTCCGAAACCTTCTTCGCGTCGATTGCGACTACTACGCATTGCTCGCCGAATTTCTCTGCCGCTTCGCCGACGAACCTGCGGTTGGTCACGGCCGCGGTATTGATCGAAACCTTGTCCGCGCCTGACGCAAGCAGCACCCGCACGTCTTCGACCGTGCGCACGCCGCCGCCGACGGTTAGCGGCATGAAGCAGGCTTCCGCAGTGCGCTGCACGATATCCAGGAGCGTGCCGCGCTCTTCGTGACTCGCGGTGATGTCGAGAAAGCAAAGCTCGTCCGCACCCGCCGCGTCATAGGCTTTCGCGGCTTCGACCGGATCACCCGCGTCACGCAGGTTCACGAATTTCACGCCTTTGACGACACGGCCGTCTTTGACGTCGAGGCAAGGGATCACGCGGACTTTGAACATTACGCGCCCTTAAGAAGTGCGAGTGCTTCAGCTGGATCGATGCGGCCGTCGTAAAGCGCACGGCCGGCAATCGCGCCTTGGAGTTTTTTCGCGCGCGGCTGCAAGAGTGCTTTCACGTCGTCGATCGAAGCAAAGCCGCCGGAAGCAATCACCGGGATCGAAACGGCTTCCGAGAGTGCAATGGTGCTCTCGAGATTCAAGCCCTGCAACATCCCGTCGCGCTCGACGTCGGTGTAAATGAGAGCGGCAACACCCGCGCCCTCGAACAGCTTCGCGACTTCGACGACTTCAAGTTGTGTTTCCTCGGCCCAGCCATGAATTGCGACCTTGCCGCCACGCGCATCGATGCCGATTGCGATCTTGCCCGGAAATTTGCGCGCCGCCTGTTTGACGAATTCCGGTTCACGCACCGCAGCCGTCCCGATAATAACGCGCGAAATGCCTTCGCCGAGCCAGGCTTCGACCGTTTTCATGTTGCGGATGCCGCCGCCAAGCTGCACCGGCATTTTCACGGTTTTCAAAATCTGCGCGACAGCTAGCGCATTCACAGGCTTGCCCGCGAACGCGCCGTCCAAATCCACCAAGTGAAGCCACTCGAAGCCTTGATCCTGAAAAGCCTTCGCCTGCTTCGCCGGGTTGGTATTGAACACGGTGGCGCGCGCCATGTCGCCCTGTTGCAGGCGTACGGCTTCGCCGTTTTTCAGATCGATCGCAGGAAACAAAATCACGGTTATGGCTTCCAGCGCAAAAAGTTCGCCAGCAAGGCAAGCCCTAGCTTCTGGCTTTTCTCGGGGTGAAATTGCGAGCCCGCGATATTTTCGCGTGCGACCATGGCCGTAATCGAGCCGGCGTAATCCGCTTCGGCAACAAGATCGGCATTGTCGCTGGGCTTGAAGTGGTACGAGTGTACAAAATAAGCGTGCTGGCCGCGATCGCCGAGATCGATCCCGTCGAACAGCGTATGCTTGCGTTTCACGCGCAGCGTGTTCCAGCCCATGTGCGGAATCCGAAGCGATGGATCGCTAGGGCTTATGCGATCGACCTCGCCGCGCAGCCAGCCCAGCCCGTTCGAGATACCGTGTTCCAGCCCGCGCTCCGCAAGCAACTGCATGCCGACGCAGATGCCGAAAAACGGCTTTCCCTTCTTCAGCACGGCTTCGTTCAGCGCCGCGACCATGCCGGATACCGCGTCCAGACCGCGCTTGCAGTCCGCGAAGGCGCCGACGCCCGGCAGCACGATCCGCTCGGCGCGGCGCACATCATCGGGATCGTTAGTCACCAGAATCTTTGCGTTGGTGCCGCCTTCGCGCGCGGCACGCTCCAGCGCTTTCGCAGCTGAGTGCAGGTTGCCGGAACCGTAATCGATCACCGCGACGGTCATCGCTGACCCGTCGGGAACATACCGATCACGTTCTGCTCGGCGGAAGCGGCTGCGAGTTTTGTATCGGGATAAGCAGATGGAGCGGCAGCCGGCGCATATGGATAGTCGCTATTCATAGGCTTTTCCGCCGAAGCCGCGGCTTTCCAGGTTTCAAAGAAACGCCGCTCAGCGGTTTCGATATCCTCGGCAATCACGACACCGGCCTCGCGATAGCCGCGCTTTAAAAGTTTACGGGCGCGAAGATTGACCGCCTCAAAGCCGGCAACGATGGAAGGAAACAGCGAGGCGGCAATCGCCGTATAAGGCCCGTAACCGAGCAAGCCGCCTACCACCGTGATCAACGCGAAGACGACAAGCCAGATCAGGAAAGCGAGCCACAGCCGGTAACGCAACAGCCAGAACGGGGTCAGTACGAACGCCCAGGGCGAGAATTTTTCGCGCAGGAAAACGACGCGCTCCGCATTCGCCTGCGTGCGCGCGCCGTCCTGAGGTTCGAAAACAAGAAACGTCGCCATCTCTGACGCCCTGATGAATTTTTTATTCTTAGCGTGACCCGTTCCGGATCACGCACTCTCGTTACGCCCCAAGGCTACCCTTGGTAGATGGAATTTCCGTGGCAGCCGAAGGATCGATCGAAAGCGCGATCCGAAGCGCCCGCGCCAGACCCTTAAAGCAACTTTCGGCGACGTGATGCGCGTTGTCGCCGTAGAGCGTTTCGACGTGCAACGTAATCCCGGCGTTCATGGCGAAGGCCTGGAAAAATTCGCGCACGAGGTCGCTGTCGAAATCGCCGATCTTGTCGCGTGGAAATTCGACCTTGAACACGAGCACCGGACGGCCGGAGACGTCGATCGCAACCCGCGTCAGCGCTTCGTCCATCGGCATATAGAGGCTCGCGTAGCGCGTGATCCCGCGCATATCGCCGAGCGCCTTTTTCACCGCCTGCCCGAGCACGATGCCGACATCCTCGGTCGTGTGGTGGTGGTCGATGTGCAGATCGCCGTTTGCCTTTACCGTCATGTCGATCCGCGCGTGGCGCGAAAGGAGATCGAGCATATGGTCGAAGAATCCAATGCCGGTCGCAATCTCGTTCTGGCCCTTGCCATCGAGATTAACCTTCACCGAAATCTCGGTTTCCTTGGTTTTGCGGGCGATTTCGCCGGTACGCATTCGAGCAGCTCCTAGAAGGCGCGGGTAATAGCAGCCTCAGCGAGGCATCGCTACAGAATGCAGCCATGACCTTTCCGGATGGTTTGCGGAAGGCTTTTCACACCCTAAATAAGGGGCCGGAGGCAGTTATCACCCATGAGTACCCCCCATAAACCCGATGTTTTCTACGGCACCACGATTGTCGCCGTCCGCAAGGGCGGGAAGGTCGCGATCGCTGGCGACGGCCAGGTCTCGTTCGGCAATACCGTCATGAAGTCGAACGCGAAGAAGGTCCGGCGCTTGAGCGGCGGCGAGGTGATCGGCGGATTTGCTGGCGCCACCGCAGACGCGCTCACCTTGTTCGACCGCCTTGAGGCCAAGCTCGAGCAGCACAAGGGTCAGCTCGCGCGGGCCTGTGTCGAGCTTGCCAAGGACTGGCGCACCGACCGCTACCTGCGCCGGCTAGAAGCGATGATGCTGGTTGCCGATAAAGACATCACGCTGCTGCTTGCAGGAACCGGCGACGTGCTGGAGCCGGAAAACGGAATCGCGGGCATCGGCTCGGGCGGATCGTTCGCGCTCGCCGCTGCGCGTGCGCTCGCTGACAGTCCGCATGATGCCGAAGAGATCGCGCGCCGCGCGCTCGATATCGCCGCCGACATCTGCATCTATACCAACCGCAACGTAACCATTGAGACCATCGGATGACGGCTGATCATCAGATCAGCTTTACGCCCGTAGCACCGGAACACTACGCGCTGCTGCGGACATGGCTCGCCAGACCGCATATGCGAGAGTGGTGGGGCGATCCCGATACCGAGCTTGGTTACATTCGCGACATGGTTGAAGGACGTGATACGACCTGCCCCTTTATTATTCTCTCAGCAGGCAAGCCGGTGGGCTACATTCAATATTGGTTCATTGGGCACCACCAAAACCAAGACTGGATTAAAGATCATCCATGGCTCGCGGAATTGTCGAGCGAAACAGTAGGCGTCGATCTTTCCATTGGAGACGCGGACAAACTTTCGCGCGGCCTTGGCTCGGAAGCGCTTGGAGAGTTCGTTGCAATGCTCCGCGCGGAAGGTCATCAGAATATTATTATTGATCCAGACCCGAACAATGCGCGCGCAGTGCGGGCCTACACGAAAGCAGGCTTTCGTCCGCTGCCGGCACTCATCGGCAAAAGCGGCGATGCGCTGATCATGCAACATCATGCGAACATGGAGACTGCAGCGTGAATCTCGCAACCACTTCGTCAGATCCGCGCGGATCGTCGCAGCGCTCAGTTCAGCTCGCTTTGCTGATCGTCCTTGCAATCGTCGTTGTGCAGGCGATCACGCTCTACGCGATGGGGCGCCATCCGATCTGCGCCTGTGGCTTTGTGAAATTGTGGGAAGGAAATGCTTTTGGTCCGGGCAATTCACAACATTTGTCGGATTGGTACACGCCGTCGCATATCATTCACGGCTTCATCTTCTACTTCTTCGCCTGGGCGGTGTTCCGCAAGGCTTCGACCGCGTGGCATTTCGCGGTCGCGGTTTTTCTCGAAGCGGCGTGGGAAGTCGTCGAGAACACGCCTTGGGTGATCGAGTACTACCGTAACAATACCGCTTCGCTCGGCTATGTCGGCGACAGCATCATCAATTCGGTGATGGATGTGGTGTGGATGTCACTCGGCTTTCTGGTCGCGTGGCGCGCGCCGGTGCTCGTCACCATCGTGCTGGCACTGGCGATGGAGGCGCTAGCTGCCTATGTAATCCGCGACAATCTTATCCTGAACATCCTGATGTTCATTTACCCCTTCGAATCCGTCAAAGCCTGGCAAACCGCCATCGGCCAGTAACAGAGTTTCCATGTCCGACTTCTCGCCCCGCGAAATCGTTTCCGAACTCGACCGCTTCATCGTCGGCCAGCATGACGCCAAGCGCGCAGTCGCGATTGCGCTTCGCAATCGCTGGCGGCGCCTGCAGTTAGATGACAAGCTGCGCGAGGAAGTGCTGCCGAAAAATATCCTGATGATCGGGCCGACCGGGGTCGGCAAGACCGAGATTTCGCGGCGCTTAGCAAAGCTCGCCAATGCCCCGTTCCTGAAGGTGGAAGCGACCAAGTTCACCGAAGTCGGCTATGTCGGCCGCGACGTCGAGCAGATCGTCCGCGATCTCGTCGAGATCGGCATTTCGCTGACCCGCGAAACCAAACGCCGCGACGTGTCGGCCCGCGCCCATGTCGGCGCGGAGGAGCGCGTGCTCGACGCGCTCGTCGGCCCGGCCGCAAGCCCGGCAACCCGCGACAGCTTCCGCAAGCGGCTTCGTTCGGGCGAACTCGACGACAAGGAAATCGAGATCGAGGTTTCCTCCGGCGGCGGTCCGCAGATGCCGATGATCGACATTCCCGGTATGCCCGGCGCGCAGATGGGCGCGATCAATATCGGCGATATCTTCGGCAAGGCCTTCGGCGGCAAGCCGAAGTCGCGGCGCGTGAACGTGAAAGAAGCGCACCCGCTTTTGCTCGCCGAAGAATCCGACAAGCTGCTCGATCAGGAATCGATAACGCAGGAAGCGATCCGCATGGTCGAGAACAACGGCATCGTGTTTCTCGACGAGATCGACAAGATTTGCGCGCGCGAAGGTATGCGCGGCGACGTTTCGCGCGAAGGCGTGCAGCGCGATCTACTGCCCTTAATCGAAGGCACCACTGTCAACACGAAGTACGGGCCGGTGAAGTCGGATCATATTCTCTTTATCGCGTCGGGCGCGTTTCATGTCGCGAAGCCATCGGACCTCTTGCCTGAATTGCAGGGGCGGCTCCCGATCCGCGTCGAGCTGAATGCGCTGACCCGCGACGACTTTCACCGCATCCTGACCGAAACCGAAGTGTCGTTGATCAAGCAATCGATTGCGCTGATGAAGACGGAAGAAGTCGATCTCGTCTTCACCGACGATGCGATTGACGCAATCGCGGACATAGCAGTCGAAGTGAATGCACGGCTTGAGAATATCGGCGCGCGCCGTTTGCAGACCGTGATCGAGCGCGTGTTGGATGAGATCAGCTTCACCGCGCCGGACAAGTCCGGCGAGAAGGTCACGATTGACGGCGATTACGTGAAGAAGCGCGTGGCCGATCTTGCGAAGGATGCGGATCTCTCCCGCTACATTCTTTAACTATCTGAAGCATGGCCTGATCCGAAAACCGCTTCACACTTTCCGGGGCCATGCTTTAGTTATCGCCGGCGGCGTACGCGAATATAAAGCGCCCCGGCGCCGCCGTGGCGGACGCCCGCTTCTTCAAAGCCGATCACCAGCGCACGAAATTCGGGCTGCGAAAGCCATAGCGGCACTTGGCGTTTCAAGACGCCGCCTTCGTTCGACCAGCTATCTTCGCTACGTTTGCCCTTGCCGGTAATCACCAAAACCAGCGCATATTCACGCTGCTGCGCTGTGTCCAGAAACCGCAAGAGACGCGATTTCGCCTCGGCCTGCGTATGCCCGTGCAGATCGAGCTTCGCGTCGATGTCCGCGCTGCCGCGTGACAACTTCAGTTTCAGGCGCCGGTCGATAGGGGCAAGCGGCGGCGCCGGAGGATCGCGATGTTTCGGCGGCGCGGCTGAAACGACCGGGCGATTTCTTTTCTCGGCACCCTTCGCGCTTTGGTCTTGGATCGAAAGGGCTTCGGGCTCGCGGCCGACCTTGGTGCGGCGTCCGGGCAGCGGCTTGATGGATTTCGCGATCTCGTCCCAGAGCGAATGATCTTCGCCGGTAAGCCCTCGCTTCTTGCCCCCGCCCCCGCCGCTCATTTTTTCTGTTCTTCTTTTTTCAGAGCGTCTTCTTTCTTGTCTTCTTTTTTGGCGTCGGCCTTCGGCGGCTCTTTCTTTTCCGCCTCAGGGCGATACTCGGGATTGGGAACGTTCTGCTCGGCGGCGATGCGCACCGGATCGATCTCGTTGGGAATGAGCATGAAGAACGCGCCGGGATTGCGGATGCGGCCCGCGACCGTGCCGGCTTCCGCGCCGCCACCGAAATAGATGTCCGCGCGCGCAACGCCGACGATGGCGGAGCCGGTATCCTGCGCCACCATCAGGCGGTTGAAGGCCTGGCCTTCCTTGGTGTTCTGGAGCTGCAACTTCGCTTCGATCCAGAACAGCGAGCCATAGACGTGCAGCTTGTTGTCGACCGCTATCGAGCGGTCTTTCACGAGCGATAGGCCTTGCGCGCCGACCGCCTCCGAATCCGGAGGAAGATTGTCGATGACGCGGAAGAACGTGAAAGCCTTATTCTGCCGCATCAGCTCGCGGCCTTCTTCCGGCATCTCAGCGATGAACATACGGATCGTTTCCATCGAGATTTCATCGCGCGGCACGATCCCGGTTTCGATCAGGTTGCGGCCGACCGGCGTGAAGCGATGACCGTTATGCGCGGAGTAATTCACGCGAACGAGCTTGCCGTCCTGGAGACGAATGCGCGCCGAACCCTGAATCTGGATGAAAAAGGCATCCGCCGCATCGCGCAGCCAGACGATCTCAAGTCCGCGATTGGCGAGCACGCCGTCTTCGATCGCGGCGCGGTCGTGATACTCGACGAACTTGCCGTTGACGCGATGGCCCGCCCCGCCCGTGCTCGGAAATCCGGCACGCAGCAGACGCTGGCCAAGCCGCGCTTTTGAGATCAGTTCGGGCGGTCGGCGATAGAGCGGAACGGTGAAGCCTTTGGTGAGCGTGAGGCTGCCGTCCACCTCGGGCTCGTAGTAGCCGGTGAGCAGGCCCGTGGTTTCTCCGAGTTTCGAAATGCGAACGGGGCGAAAATTCGCTTCGAAGAATTTTTTCGCCGCCGCGTCGTCGGTATTCTCAGGAAGTGCTAATGCCCGCGGGCAGACTTTGCGCAGCGCCTTTTCCATCGGACGAATGTCGGAGATATCTTTGCGCTTCATCAGCACTTCGCAGCTCTTACGAAAGCCCGCGAATACCTGTGCCTGTTTGTCCGCGCTCCAGCCGTCAAGCTCGGAGAAAGCGACAAAATCGTATTGTGCTTCGAGGAATCCTAGCGAGCCGACATTGGCCGAGGCCAAGCCGCCGCTCGCACCGATCATCAAGCAGAGCGCGAGCTGGATGCAGGCGTGGCGAAGACGCATCATCGGCGTCAGGCCGCTTCGTTGTTCTCGACGAGCTTCCAGTTCGGATCGGACGACTTCACGTCGCGCGCGAACATCCAGAGATCTTCCACGTCGGTAAGCGCCTCGGCGCTGCCTTCGACGACATTGCCGTCCTTGTCGCGCGTGGCGGAGACAAGCTGCGAAACGAAGTCGATGGTGACACGCGCCTCGTTGCCGGCCAGTTCGGCGTTCTTGATCTCGGCCTTGTCGAGCGAGACGAAGCGCGATTCCATTTTAAGGCCCTTGGCATCGCGCTCGTTCAGCGCGGCGGCAAATTCCTCGAACAATTCCTTGCCAAGCATATTGCGCAAGGTTTTGCGATCGCCTTCGGCAAAAGCCATCACGATCATCTCGTAGGCCGCCTTCGCGCCTTCGACAAAACCACGGGCATCGAAATTGCGGTCAGCATTCGCAATTGCGTCGAGACCGGCGGCAACAGCGCTGCCGGGAGCCGCAATTCCTGCCCAGCGTTCGGCCGGCGGCGTATCGCGTTCAGCTTCGCGCGCGACCGTTGTTTCTTCCTGACGGTTCGGAATAGCGGGCTTGTCGGGCGCGGTCGCGGGCTTCGCAGCTTCGCCGGAATACGGATCGAACGGCGGCCGCTCGTGACCGGTGCGAGTTCCGAGCACGCTGCGCAGCCTCACGAAAATGAAAACCGCGAGGGCGAGGAAGATTATCGTGTAGATGTCAAACACGGCATTCATCGTCTGTGGTTCCGGCGCGGAAGGGTGGCAAGACCATCTGTGAACGGGCTCATTCCGTTCATATGGGGCTTCTGCGACTTCTTCCAAGCCGCGTGCATGGATTTGGGCACGGCATTAACTCGCTTAGAGGGTAAACGATCCCCCTTTGCAACGCCAATGGCACAAATAGCCGCCAAAACCGGCTTTCTTGTGCCCCATGGGGTCCGCGTGATACCGAGCCCGCGATCCTGTGACGGCGGCCAAATGCGCCCGCCCACCAAGACCCGGAGCAGAACATGACCACCCAGAACGGCGGCACTACCGACGCAAAAGCACCGGGTCTCGGCATCCTCGGCCAATACATCAAAGACCTTTCCTTCGAGAACCCGCACGCTCCGCAGTCGTTGATGTCGCAGCCAGAGCTACCGCCGGCGGTCGACGTTCAGATCAACGTGAACGCGAAGCCGATGTCCGAGACGGACTACGAGGTCGAGCTGAAGGTCGAGGTGAAGGCGGAAGACAAGAAGGCAAAGCGCATTCTCTTCAATCTCGAGGTTGCCTATGCCGGCGTCTTCCGTCTGAACAACGTGCCGAAGGAAAGCGTACAGCCGCTCGCGCTGATCGAATGCCCGCGGCTTCTGTTTCCGTTCGTGCGCAGAATCGTCGCCGATACGATCAGCGAAGGCGGATTTCCGCCGATCATGTTGCAGCCGGTGGATTTCGCCGCACTCTTCCGCGCACGCGCCGAAAGCGCAAACGCGACGAAGTCGTAATTTTTAGGGTTATTTCGCGTCCGGCAGATAGTCGAGCCAGATCGCCTTTTCGCCGAGTGTCGAGACAAATTTGCGGTGGGCCGCACGCTCGGCTTCGCTCAAATGCGAAGCCTGTGCGGTTTTCCGCGATGTCGCGGCAACCGCGGTAACGGACATTTCTTCGCTTGCTGCCGTGACCAGGCCAAGGTTCGCCTGCCTTCCGCCGGCCAGTTCCGCATAGACCTCGGCGAGAAGCTCAGCATCGAGCAAGGCGCCGTGCTTGGTGCGGCGCGAGTTATCGATACCGTAACGCGCGCAGAGATCGTCCAGCTTGTTGCCTCCGCCGGGATGCTTGCGGCGCGCAAGTATCAGCGTGTCGATCACGCGGTCGCGCGTCGGGGGTGTTAGACCGCACTTTTTCAGTTCGTAATCGATGAAGGTCATGTCGAAGCCGGCGTTATGCGCAATCAGTTTTGCGTCGTCGCCGATGAATGCGAGAAACTTTTCCGCGACTTCCGCGAACTTCGGCTTGTCGGCAAGGAATACTGCGCTCAGGCCATGGATCGCTTCGGCTTGCGGCGGCATATCGCGCTCAGGGTTCAGATAGACGTGAAACGTGGCTCCGGTCGGAAAGCGATTGACGAGCTCGACGCAACCGATCTCGACAATACGATCGCCGGACGCGGGATCAAAGCCGGTGGTTTCGGTATCGAAGACGATCTCGCGCATTTTCTGCTTTCTAGTGCCGGCCTCAATACTACTTCTGCTTGCGGGTCCAGCCCGGCTTCAGCGCTTCGGCCAGCACCTGTTTAACCTGATTTCGGGCGGATTGGAGTCCTTCGCCGGTGTTGATCACAAAATCGGCGCGGGCTCGTTTTTCCGGATCAGGCATCTGCCGCTTCAGAATGGCCTCGAATTTCTCCAACGTCATGCCGGGGCGCGCGAGTACGCGCTCGCGCTGTACGTCCTCCGGCGCGCTTACAACGATGACTGCGTGAAACTTCGACGGATCGCCGGTCTCGAACAGAAGCGGGATGTCGAGCAGTACGGCTTTGGTGCCTTCCTTTTCCGCGTCTTGCATAAATTTCGCTCGGAGCTTGCCGACCAGCGGATGCACCAATTTTTCCAGGCGCGACAACGCTTCGGGGTTGCCCACAACTTGCGCCGAGAGTTTTTCGCGATCGACGGTTCCGTTTTTCGTGGTGCCTGGAAACTCCCGCTCGATGAGCGGCGCGGCTTCGCCTTTATATAAGAGATGGACTGCGGCGTCGGCGTCGAACATCGGCACGCCTTCGTCCACGAACATCTGCGCGGTCGTGCTCTTGCCCATTCCGACGGAGCCGGTGAGACCGAGAATTTTCATCGCGCCGCGTCTTTCGCGAGATCTTCGACGATGAACGCGCGTAGCTCCTTCGTCACCTTAGGCCTTACGCCGAACCAGCGCTCAAAACCGGGAGCCGCCTGATGCAGAAGCATTCCAAGGCCATCGACGGCCGCGTGTCCGCGCGCGCGCGCCTGCCGCAAAAAATCCGTCTCCAACGGCACATAGACAATGTCGCAAACCGCCGCCGTTTTTTTCAGGTTTTTCAAATCAATGTTCAGCGGCGGCTGGCCTTTCATACCGAGCGAAGTCGTGTTGACGAGAAGGTCCGCAGAAGAAATCAGCGTTTCAATCTGATCGAAGCCTGCGATGTTCGATTCGATTTTTATTTCTCTGCTCAGTTGCTCTGCGCGTTCGCGCGAGCGGTTGACGATGGTGATTTTTTCCACGCCGCGCTCGTTCAGCGCGTAAACGACAGAGCGCGCGGCGCCGCCCGCGCCAAACACGACCGCGTGTTTCGTTTTCTTTTCCCAGCCCGGAATCGAATCGTCGAGATGCGCGAGAAAACCCGCGACATCGGTATTGTCGGCATGAAGTTTTCCGTTCTCCAGCCAAAGCGTGTTTGCAACACCGAGCGCATGGACGACCGGAGTGACAATCTCCGCATTTCGCGCCGCGGCTTCCTTATGCGGCAGCGTCACATTGCAGCCGACGAAGGGGCTGCTCGAAAGATTTTGAAGGAATAAATCGACGTCGCCGGGCTTCACTTCGTGACGCACATAGTCGCCGCCGATCTTGTGTTCGCGCAGCCAGTAGCCGTGGATCATCGGCGAGCGCGAATGCGCGACCGGATGACCGATGACACAGGCGCGCTTCGTCACGACACAATCATCCCGGATTTGCGAAAGTATGCGAGCAGCGGCATCAGCGGCATACCGAGGATCGTAAAGTGATCGCCTTCTATTTTTTCGAAGAGGTTCACGCCGATGCTCTCTAGCTGATACGCGCCGACGCTCTGCATCACGCGCTCGCCGGCGGCATCGAGATAGCCGTCGAGAAAAGCATCCGTGAGCTTGTGCATGGTCAGATGCGCGGATGATACGGTTTCGAACAGCGCTTTATTATCCTGCACGACTGCGATCCCGGAATGCAGCGCGTGCGTTTTTCCGGAAAATTTCTTGAGCTGCTCGCGTGCGGCGTTGCGTGATTTCGGTTTTGAGAATCGCTCATTGCCGAGCGCTAGCGTCTGGTCCGCGCCGAGGACGAGTTTGCCCGGATTTCGGTTTGCTGTTTCGAATGCCTTTACACGCGCAAGCAGAAGTGCGGCACCTTCCGGTGTCGCGGCTTCTTTTTGCGAAGCGGCTTCAGCCGCACGTTCATCTATATCGGCGGGATCGATCACGAGCGGAATGCCGGCCGCTTCCAGCAGCGCGCGGCGTGGCGCGCTCTTCGAGGCGAGTACGAGTGGCTCTCCGCGCCAGAGCGTCATTGCACATTCGCCGCGTCGCGGCGGCGTTCCTGCAGCAGCGCAATGACGGCGGCGGCGGTTTCTTCAATCGAGCGGCGCGTGACATCGATGATCGGCCAGTTGTGCCGGCCGCAAAGTTTTCTTGAGTTTGCAATTTCGTCGCTCACCGAATGGCGATCGACGTAAGTCGAATCGGATTGATTGGCATTCAGCCCAAGCAAACGGTTCTGCCGGATCTGCACGATGCGCTCGGGGCTTGCGATCAGGCCCACAACCAGCGGCTTGCTGATTTGTTCGAGTTCGCCCGGCGGTTCGATGCCCGGCACGAGCGGGACATTCGCGGTCTTGATCCCGCGGTTCGCGAGATAAATGCTGGTCGGCGTTTTCGAGGTACGGGAAATACCGATCAGCACGACATCGGCCTCGTCGAGATTTTCGGGATGCTGCCCGTCATCGTGCATCAGCGTGTAGTTCAGCGCGTCGATACGGCGGAAGTATTCCGCGTTCAGCATATGCTGGCCGCCGACGCGCGGAGTGGTTTCCGTGCCGAGATAGGATGCAAACAGTCCGAGCACGGGATTGAGAATGGACAGGCAGGGAATGCCTTTTTCCTTGCAATGATCTTCAAGGCGGCCTGTGAGCACCGGATCGACCAAGGTATAGAGTACGATGCCGGGATTTGCCTCGATGTCGGCCAACACCGGATCGAGCTGCTTCACGTTCCGGATCAGCGGGTAAACGTGCTCGATCGGCGAAACGGTCGAGTATTGCGCGGCCGCCGCGCGGCCCACGGCGAGCAACGTCTCACCGGTCGCGTCGGAGACGAGATGGAGATGGAAATAACTTTCCGTCTTGGTCACGCGAAGAACATCCAGAGAACTGTGAATTGCTGGGGAGAAAGCCACGAGGAATCGACCCGCGCAAGGGTGCGCGTGTATAGGCGGCCAATTCGTCCAGAATCTCTTTTCCGGGATGGAAATTGGAGATTGTCTGTGACTTGTGGGAAGAAGCCCGGAAGTCCGGTAATTACAGGCAAGATGTGGGTTGTGAGTTATGTGGATGGATCATTTTGGGGAGTAATTCCATGGAATGGTTTTTGTCCACGGACTCGACCCATCACACAGACTCTAACTAAAGATTCTAGATAATAGTTAGTAAGGAAGGATAAGCGCGAAGTGAACGGGAAGTTTCTGCGCGTACTCGACGGCGAGAAGTTCGACGTGCCTCCGCTCTGGATGATGCGCCAGGCAGGGCGCTATTTGCCAGAGTATCGTGAAACGCGTGCCAAGGCCGGAGGTTTCGTCGATCTCTGCCTCAATCCCGATCTTGCTTGCGAAGTTACCTTGCAGCCGATCCGCCGCTTCGGCTTCGACGCGGCGATTATCTTCTCCGATATTCTGATCGTGCCATACGCGCTCGGCGCGAGGCTCTGGTTCGAGGAAGGCGAAGGGCCACGACTTGCGCCGGTAACTGACGCTGCAAGCTTTCAGAAATTAGCTGAACAGCTCGACCAGAAAATCACAGCGCGGGTCTATGAGGCGCTCAGCAAAACCAAAGAGGCGCTGCCGAAGGAAACGGGGTTGATCGGCTTCTGCGGGGCGCCCTGGACGGTGGCGACCTATCTCGTGGCCGGACGGGGCACGGAAGACCAGGCGCCGGCGCGGTTGCTCGCGATGCAGGAGCCGGAGCTGTTCCAGAAAATTATTGATCGTCTGGTGGATGCGTCCGCCGAGCATCTGATCGGACAGATCAAGGCCGGGGCGGACGCAGTGCAGGTTTTCGATACCTGGTCGGGGGTTCTTGACCCGGCTTCATTTGAGCGCTGGTGCGTGAAGCCGGTGGCGAAGATTGTAGGAAAAGTTCGCGCTGTAATTCCCGATGCGCGCATCATCGTCTTTCCGAAGGGCGCGCCGCTCAACGGAATCGAAGCGGTAGCGAAACAATCCAGCGCGAATGCCATCGGCATTGACTGGATTGCTAGTCGCAAAGAATATGTTGTGAAGTTCGGGGATACGTTTGCAACCCAAGGAAATCTCGATCCTTTGGCGCTCATCGCTGGTGGAAAAGCCCTTGATCAAGCTGTTGATAACGTACTCGAAGATTTCAAAGCTACACGTCATATTTTCAATCTCGGCCACGGCATCCGCAAAGAGACGCCGATTGAGAATGTTGAGCGTATGATCGCGCGCGTCCGAAAAGGCTAAGCCATGTACCTCTGGATCAAGGCAGTACACATCATCGCGGTCATCTCCTGGATGGCGGCGCTGCTCTATCTGCCTCGCCTGCTTGTCTATCACTGCTCGGCGCAGAAAGGCTCGATCCAGTCCGAGACCTTCAAGATCATGGAGCGTCGTCTTTTGAAGGCAATCGCCCTTCCCGCCATGATTGTGACCTGGCTCGCAGGTCTTTGGCTCGTCTATGAAACCGGCGCGTGGCGTTCGGGCTGGATGCACGCGAAGTTCGTGTTGGTGCTCGCGCTCTCGGCCGCGCACGGGATGCAGGCGAAATGGGTGCGGGAATTCGCCGCCGACGATAATCAGCGGTCCGACCGCTTCTACCGGCTGGCCAATGAGATTCCGACGCTTCTTATGATCGGAATTGTGGTTCTGGCGGTGGTTAAGCCGTTTTAATCTTGGGGCTTCCTTGGCGGGGTTGCCTCGCCGCCCCATTTTCCCTATTTTCCGGTCGCTTCCTTCCTACTTGCAGGCATCGACCGCGGTTCGCCGAAGCGTTTTCGTATCGGCAGCGGCTCCGGGCTTTAAGCCTTCCTCCTTAGCCCAAACAACCTGCACCTCCCCTCTGCAATGACCGTGGCGGCGGCTTCCGCCAAATGATTTGACGAAGACAAGGACTATCCCCAATGCGGGAAATAAAACTTCAAGAACTCAAAGCGAAATCCCCGGTCGAACTGCTTGCGGTGGCCGAGGAGCTTGCAGTCGAGAACGCAAGCACGATGCGCAAACAGGAATTGCTGTTTGCCATTCTCAAACAATACGCCGGCAAGGAAATCGACATTGTCGGCGAAGGCGTCGTTGAAGTGCTGCCGGACGGCTTCGGCTTCCTGCGCTCGCCCGACGCGAATTATCTCGCGGGTCCGGACGACATTTACATCTCGCCTTCGCAGATCCGCCGCTTCTCGCTGCGCACCGGCGATACGGTCGAAGGACACATTCGTTCGCCGAAGGACGGCGAGCGTTACTTTGCGCTGCTCAAGGTCAATACCATCAATTTCGAAGACCCTGAGAAAATCAAGCACAAGGTTCACTTCGATAACCTGACGCCGCTCTATCCAGACGAGCGGATCAAGATGGAAATCGAAGACCCGACGCGCAAGGACAACTCCTCGCGGATCATCGACGTGGTGGCGCCGCTCGGCAAAGGCCAGCGCGGCTTGATCGTGGCGCCCCCGCGCACGGGCAAAACCGTTCTTCTGCAGAACATTGCGCACTCGATCACGGCCAATCATCCGGAGTGCTATCTGATCGTTCTTCTGATCGACGAGCGTCCGGAAGAAGTCACCGATATGCAGCGCTCCGTGAAGGGCGAGGTCGTATCCTCTACCTTCGACGAGCCGGCGTCGCGTCACGTCGCGGTCGCTGAAATGGTGATCGAGAAAGCGAAGCGTCTCGTGGAGCACGGCCGCGACGTCGTGATCCTCTTGGACTCAATCACGCGTCTGGGCCGTGCCTACAACACGGTGGTGCCGAGCTCCGGCAAGGTGCTGACGGGCGGCGTCGATGCCAACGCGCTCCAGCGTCCGAAGCGCTTCTTCGGCGCGGCGCGTAACATCGAAGAAGGCGGCTCGCTCACTATCATCGCGACCGCGCTGATCGATACCGGCTCACGCATGGACGAAGTCATCTTCGAAGAGTTCAAGGGTACCGGTAACTCGGAAATCATCCTCGACCGCAAGGTCTCGGACAAGCGCGTGTTCCCGGCGATGGATATCACCCGCTCCGGTACGCGCAAAGAAGAGCTTCTGGTGCCGCCGGATCAGCTCAAGAAGATGTACGTGCTCCGCCGTATTCTTAACCCGATGGGCACGGTCGATGCGATCGAATTCCTTATCGACAAGCTCAAGCAGACCAAGAACAACGGCGAGTTCTTCGACAGCATGAACACCTGAGATCTCGCGCCTCAAAGAAAAAGCCCGGTGGCGACACCGGGCTTTTTTATTGGATGAGCCGTTCGCCTATGCCGGAGCGAGGTTCCGTTTCGAAACGTAAATCGCGAAAAGTGTCGCGGTCAGATACATCGCAAGCGTGTAGATGCCCGGCACCAGCGAAGCGGCCGGATTGTTCAAAACGTTCAGCGCGACATAGATCGCGAGTGCCGTATTGTGAATCCCGATCTCCATCGTGATTGCGATGGCCTGGCGCTCCGGGAGTTTCAGCGCGAGCGGCGCGAGATAGCCGGTCAGCATACTGATGACATTAAACAGCAAGCAGGCGAGACCCACCGCGACGATACTGTCCAAGAGTTTTCCGCGCTCGATATAGATCGCCGCCAGAATCAGGATCGCCAGCACGATGATCGAGAAAAGTTTGATCGGCTTTTCCATGCGTTTCGCGAACGCTTCCGAGCGGGCGCGAACGAACATACCGATCAGGACCGGGATCAGGATGATCGCTGCAACTTCGACGATCTTGCGATGCGGCGGCGGGACGTATTGTCCGGCACCGTAAAAGTATTCCAGCGAAAGGTTGATCACGATCGGCAGCGTCACGAGCGCAAGCACGCTGTTCACAGCGGTAAGGGTGATGTTGAGCGCGACGTCGCCCTTGGCGAGGTGGCTATAGATGTTCGCGGTGGCGCCGCCGGGGGCTGCGGCAACCAGCATCAGGCCGAGCGCGAGATCGGGCGGCAGTTTCAGCAGGATCGCAATCAATGCTGCTGCGAAGGGGAGCAAAACAACCTGGAGGAAGAGCCCGAAGCCGACGGCGAAGGGATAGCGCGCAACGCGCTTGAAGTCCTCCATCGTGAGCGAGAGGCCGAGACCGAACATGATGATGCCGATCGAGAGCGGCAACAAAAGATCGGTGAGGATGGATGCTTGCATGGTTCGCCCCCGCGAATTTGTTTGTTGTGCGCCAAGCTATGGAAAGCGCGGGTTACGCGCAATCCGCAGTGCGGCATGACGCTATGCGGAAAGCGCTTCGGCCAGCCTCGCCGGATCGAAGATCGGCAGCGAACAGACTTCGCCGCGGCAGACGAAAGCCGCGCCCTCGCCTTTCGTGGCAGCGATCTTTTCACGCGCCGGATGATTGTTTGCGAGCGAAGAAGCGTCCCGCGCGCGTAGAAGCGTGCTTGCTAGGAACGATTGTAAAAGCGCGGCTTTTGCGAACTCTTCAGCGCGAGACCCGGTTACGACGATCTCGGTGAGCCGAAGACGGGTATCGACGGCTGCGAGCAATGCGGCGTGCCCGAACAGGTTATTTGCCGCGAGCGGCAGCACGCCCTCGAATAAGCGGTCGGCTTTTTCCAAATAGGAATATTGTCCTGTAAGCGGAGCAAGCCGCACGAGGTTCTGTGCAATCCATGCGTGCGGGTTCGGGATTGCATCGTCGCGCGTGGAGTTCGGCCGCAGGATCAGTTCGCCGCTGTCGTCGGCAGTCAGAAAATATCCACCGGTCTCCGGCGAGGCATGATGCTTCTGAAGCAGCCTTTCCCATTCGACCGCGCGATCGAGGTAAGCGCTCATCCCCGTCGCGCGATGGAGCGCGAGTGCCGCGCGGATCATCGAGCCGTAGTCGGAAGACAATCCGGGAAACAGCAACCCGCCTGCCCGATAGGAATGTCCGAGCCGTCCATCGCGTGTCATGGAATCGGAAACGAAACGGAAGGCGCCTGCGCCGAGTTCGATCCATGAGGGCTCTGCGAACATCGCGCCGGCGTTCGCCAGCGCCGCGATCATGAGACCGTTCCAGTCGGCAAGTACTTTGTCGTCGAGACCGGGCCGGACTCGTTTGGCGCGAGCTTCTAAAAGTTTCGCGCGGAGCGGCGCGAGACGCGCTTCTTCGTCTGGAGTCGCGCTTCCGGACAAAAGCCGGTTCGGAATGTTGTGGCCTTCGAAGTTGCCGCCACGGGTGATGTCGTAGGCTTTCGCGAAGAAGGCGGAGTCATCGGCGCCTAACACCTGTTCGATTTCGGCAAGCGACCAGACGTAGAACTTGCCCTCCTCGCCTTCGGAATCGGCATCCAGGCTCGACGCAAACCCGCCGCCCTCGACGATCATCTCTCGCCTGAGCCATTCGACCGTCTCGCGGGCGCGGCGTCGGAATAGGTCGTCGTCCGTTTTTCGCCATGCGAGCGCGAGCAGTTCCAAAAGCTGCGCGTTGTCGTAGAGCATCTTCTCGAAATGCGGCACGAGCCAGCGGTCGTCGACCGAGTAGCGCGCGAAGCCGCCGCCGAGATGATCGTAGATACCGCCCTCGCACATATGCCGGAGCGAGACGATCACGGCGTTGAAGAACGATTCGGAGCCGGTTCTTTCGTTTGTTCGTTCCCCTGCCCGCCACAGCATTTCGAGAATCGCGCTTTGCGGAAATTTCGGCGTGCCGCGGATGCCGCCTTTTTCCATGTCGATCAAATTCAGAAATTGCCCGGCGAGCTTATCGAGTTCTTCGAGGCCGATCGTTACCTTCCCTGCGGGCCGCGCTTTTTCTCGGAGTGCCGCGAGCAACGCGTCGCGGTTTTTTTCGACCTTCTCCGGCTCCTCGTGATAGATGCGCGAAAGCTGCCGCAGCACGTCCTGAAATCCGGGCCGCCCGTATTGCGCGGTTTTCGGAAAGTACGTCCCGCCCCAGAACGGCTTGCCGTCGGCATCGAGAAACATCGTGAGCGGCCAGCCGCCTTGTTCGCCAAGGTGATGGAGCGCGGCCATGTAGATCTCGTCGACTTCGGGCCGTTCTTCACGGTCGACTTTGATATTCACGAAAAGCTCGTTCATCACGGCGGCCGTCGCCTCGTCCTCAAAGCTTTCGTGCGCCATGACATGGCACCAGTGGCAGGCGGCGTAGCCGATCGAGAGCATGACGGGCTTGTTCGTGCGCCTGGCCTCTGCAAAGGCTTCCGGCGACCACGGCCACCAGTGAACCGGGTTATCCTTGTGCTGGATCAGGTAGGGACTGGTTTCGTTAGCAAGGCGATTTTCGGACATGGGTTTTTCTAACACGCCAATTTCGGGGACGTTCTCGTGAGCGAAGATACGATCTTCGCCCTCTCAAGCGGGCGCCTGCCGGTGGCAATTGCAGTCGTAAGAGTAAGCGGCCCCAATGCTCGAGTCGGACTCGAAACGTTTGGCGTGAAATTGCCGCAGCCGCGCCACGCCACCCGCGCGCAGCTCATCGATCCTGATTCACGTGAAACACTCGATGATGCTTTGGCGCTCTGGTTTCCGGCCCCGCGCAGCGAGACCGGCGAGGATGTGCTCGAGCTGCATCTGCATGGCGGGCGCGCGGTGCTGGCGAAGGTTTTTTCGGTGCTCGGGACGCTTTCCGGCTTCCGACCAGCGGAGGCCGGCGAGTTCACAAAGCGCGCGGTGCTGAACGGCAAGATGGATCTCGCAAACGCCGAGGGGCTTGGCGATCTCGTATCTGCTGAGACCGAAGCTCAGCGTCGTCAGGCCATGCACCAATATCAGGGCGCGCTTTCCAGACGCGTCGAAAGTTGGCGCGAGCGCTTGATCGAGGCCATGGCGCTGATCGAGGCTAACCTCGATTTCTCGGACGAGGCTGATGTGCCGGAAAATCTCATGGCACCAGCCGCTCGAGTCGCCTCCGAAATGTTATCTGAGATCGATGCGGCCCTCGCCGATGCACGCCGCGGCGAGCGGTTGCGCGAAGGCTTTTCGGTCGCGATTGCCGGTGCGCCAAATGCTGGGAAATCGACGCTTCTGAATACCCTGGCTGAACGCGATGTCGCGATCGTCTCCGACATTCCCGGCACCACGCGGGACGTCATCGAAGTCGCCCTCGATCTTTCCGGCGTGCCGGTGGTGCTGATCGATACCGCGGGCATCCGGGATACTAGCGATCCCATTGAGATGGAGGGCGTTCGCCGCGCCATGGCGCGGGCAGAGAGCGCCGATCTCGTGCTGCTGCTGGAGCCTGCGGGCGGCGCCTCGATCTGTCTGCCAACACAGCCACACCAGACGCTCTGGCGCATCAAGACGAAAGCGGACCTGATCGATTCAGACTCGAAACAATCGTTGAATCAGAATGGTTCGCTTTCGATTTCGGCAAAGACCGGCGCGGGCATCGATGAGCTTCTGAAGCGTCTTTCCAAAGAAGCCGAGCGCTTCGCAGGCGAGCCTGCGCTGGTCACGCGCGAGCGTCAGCGCGTGGCTTTGCGTGAAGCTTCGGCGCGCATTTCATCGGCGCTTTCGCTAACAAAACCGGGTCAGGAAGAGCTGTTCGCAGAAGAGCTTCGGCTTGCCGCGCGCTCGCTCGGGCGCATCACCGGACGCGTCGATGTCGAAGATGTGCTCGACAAGATCTTCAGCTCGTTCTGCATTGGTAAATGAAAGGTTAACGCGCGGATGCCGCGCGTTTCACGTGAAACACGCCTTTGACGAGTCCTCGATCCGCGCTAGAGGACTCGAAATGCAGACTTCGTTCGACGTCATTGTTGTGGGTGGTGGACACGCCGGCTCCGAAGCAGCCAGCGCCTCCGCTCGCATGGGTGCGAAGATCGCACTCGTCACGCATAAGTTCGCGACCATTGGCACGATGTCGTGCAATCCCGCGATCGGGGGCTTGGGCAAAGGTCATCTCGTGCGCGAGGTCGATGCGCTCGATGGCTTGATGGGCCGCGTCGCGGACGCCGCCGGCATCCAGTTTCGTGTGCTCAACAAACGCAAAGGCCCGGCGGTGCGCGGGCCGCGCGCGCAGGCGGACCGCAAGCTCTATGCGGCGGCGATGCAGCGTGAGCTTTCTGCGCAAGCGAATCTCCAAATCATCGAAGGTGAGGTCGACGATCTCGTTCTCTCAAACGGGATGATCGCCGGTGTGCGCCTGGGCGACGGGCGTGAATTTGCCTGCGCCGCTGTCGTGCTAACGACAGGTACGTTTCTGCGCGGCCTGATCCATATCGGCGAACAGCAGATCCCCGCGGGCCGCGCTGGAGAGGCTCCAGCGATAGGGCTTTCGAAGACGCTTGCTGCATTCAACATCACGCTTGCGCGGCTCAAGACCGGTACGCCGCCGCGCCTCAATGGCAAGACCATCGACTGGAAGTCGCTTGAGATGCAGCCCGGCGATAATCCGCCGGAGCCGTTCTCGATGCTGACGAAGCGCATCGAAAACCGTCAGGTGGAGTGCGGAATCACGCGCACGACCGAGGCCACCCATCAGGTCATTCGCGACAACATTCATCGCTCGGCGATGTATTCGGGCCGCATTGAAAGCCGGGGCCCGCGCTATTGCCCGTCGATCGAAGACAAGATCGTGCGCTTCGGCGAGCGCGACGGACATCAGATTTTTCTCGAGCCGGAAGGGTTAGAGGACGACACCGTTTATCCGAACGGCATCTCGACTTCGCTTCCGGAGGATGTGCAGCAGGCGCTGCTTTCGACCATCCCTGGCCTTGAAAAAGTAGTCATGAAGCGGGCTGGCTACGCGATCGAATACGATCACGTCGACCCGCGTGAACTCACAGCGTCTCTCGAGACCAAGAAAATTCCGGGCCTGTTTCTCGCGGGCCAGATCAACGGCACCACCGGCTACGAAGAAGCGGCGGCGCAGGGCTTGCTTGCAGGCCTCAATGCGGCGCGCCGCGCCGGCAGCGGTGATGCAATCATTTTCGACCGTACCGAAGCCTATCTCGGCGTGATGATCGACGACCTGATTACACGGGGAGTCACGGAGCCGTATCGAATGTTCACGTCGCGCGCCGAGTACCGTCTGGCTCTGCGGGCGGACAATGCGGACCAGCGGCTTACGGCAAAGGGTATTTCGCTCGGCTGCGTCGGTTCGGTGCGGGCGACTGCATTTGAGAAGAAGCTTTCGGCACTCGAATGGGCGCGCGCGGAAGCAAAGTCGATCTCGGTCACACCGAACGAGGCGGATCGATTCGGTATCGTTCTGAACCGCGACGGACAACGGCGCACGGCTTTCGATCTGCTTTCGTATCCGAACATTTCGACGGAGCAGATCGCGAGAGTCTGGCCAGGCCTTTCGGCGCTCGAGCCCGCCATTGCGGAACAGCTCGAAATCGACGCGAAGTATTCGGTCTATCTCGATCGCCAGCGCGAAGACGCCGAACGCTTCCGCCGGGATGAAGCGATGAATCTTCCCGATACGATAGACTTCGAGGCCATTCCGGGCCTTTCAAACGAGCTTCGTTTGAAGCTCCAGACCGTGCGGCCGCGCACGCTGGGACACGCCAATCGCATCGAAGGCATGACGCCGGCAGCACTCGGTCTGCTCGCGCTTCATGCGCGCCGCAAAGCCGGATGATCGACGAAAAAATTCTTCAAAAGGATCGGGAAGCGGCGCTGCGAATCACGCCGGTTTCACGTGAAACATCGGAACGCCTCGATCACTTCGCCGAACATTTCCTGAAATGGCAGCGCGCGGTGCAGCTCGTTGCGCCATCTACCTTGAACACGCTCTGGACGCGGCACATCGCAGACAGTCTGCAACTACTGCCCGACATCGAAGATGCGAAAGAAGTTGTGGATGTCGGGAGTGGCGGGGGCTTCCCGGGGCTGATCCTTTCGATCGCAAGGCCAACGAAAAAATTTCATCTGATCGAGAGCGATACGCGGAAAGCTTCTTTCCTTCGTGAGGCCGCGCGCGTCTCCGAATCGTCCGCTGAAGTTTATGCGGAAAGGGTCGAGTCGGCGGCGAAACGGATCAACACAGAAGTTCACATGGTCACGGCGCGCGCCTTCGCCCCACTGCCGAAGCTGCTAGAACTCACCGCGCCATTCTTCGAGAACGGCGCCAAGGCTGCTTTCCTCAAGTCACAAGATATAGATGACGAATTGACTACAGCCGCTAAATCTTGGAACGTTAACTATCTATTAAGAAACAGCCTGACCGATCCGCGTGGTAGAATCCTCCTGATCGACAAGGCAGAGCGGCGGTAACGCCTTTTAGGTGCGGCCAATGACCACTTCACTTCGTCCCAGGGTGCTTTCCCTCGCCAACCAGAAGGGTGGGGTCGGCAAGACCACAACGGCGATCAATCTCGGAACGGCGCTGGCCGCCATCGGCGAGCGGGTGCTGATTGTGGACCTCGATCCGCAGGGCAACGCCTCGACCGGCTTGGGCATCGACCGCAAGGATCGCGACCGTTCGACCTTCGACGTGCTGATCGGCGAATCAGACATTCAGGCGGTGGTCCGCGAGACGGCCGTGCCCGGTCTTCACATCGCGCCGTCCACGCTCGACCTCTCCGGTCTCGAGCTGTCGCTCGCGACCCGCAAAGACCGCGCCTATCGGCTCCGCGACGCGATAGGAAAACTTTCCCGTCCGACGCGCAACGCCGACGGCGAGTTTGCGCACGACGGTTACACCTATGTTTTGGTCGATTGCCCGCCGTCGCTGAACCTGCTCACGGTCAATGCGATGGCAGCGTCCGACGCGGTGCTGGTTCCCCTGCAATGCGAGTTCTTCGCGCTCGAAGGTCTCTCGCAACTTTTGAAGACGGTCGAGCAGGTGAAAATGAGCCTGAACCCGTCGCTATCGATCCATGGCATCGTGCTGACCATGTACGACGCGCGCAACAATCTCTCCGATCAGGTTGTCGCCGACGTGCGGCAGTTCATGGGCAAGAAAGTTTTCGACACCGTGATCCCGCGCAACGTGCGCGTGTCAGAAGCGCCGTCTTATGGAAAACCGGTGTTGCTCTACGATCTCAAATGCGTAGGCAGTCAGGCCTATCTCAAGCTCGCATCCGAAATCGTGCAGCGCGAACGCGCGCTCGCGGCTGCGTAATCGCGTGACGCGGGGAAAGCGATAATGGCGATGGCAGAAGAGCGCTCAAGATTGGGACGGGGACTGGCGGCGCTGATCGGCGACGTCGGAGAAGAGTCGGCGGCAATTGATCGCGCGCGCGGGCAGAGGCGCGTACCGATCGAATACATCAGGGCCAATCCGAAAAACCCGCGCAAGCAATTCGACTCCGAAGAGCTCGACAATCTTTCGGCCTCGATCCGCGAGAAGGGAATTCTCCAGCCGATCCTGGTTCGTCCGGTCAGCGGCAAGAAGGATCAATACGAGATCGTCGCCGGCGAGCGGCGTTGGCGCGCAGCGCAGCGCGCAGGCGTGCACGATGTTCCGATTACGCTCTTGGAGATCAACGACAAGGAAGCGCTCGAGATCGCGATCGTCGAGAACGTGCAGCGCGCCGATCTCAATCCGCTCGAAGAAGCGGCCGGCTACGAAAACCTGATCGGGCAATTCAGCTACAGCCAGAACGATCTTGCGAAAGTCGTGGGGAAAAGCCGCAGCCACATCGCGAATACGATGCGGCTCCTGAAGCTGCCGAACTCGGTCAAGAAATATCTTTCCGAAGGCAAGCTGACCGCCGGTCACGCCCGCGCATTGCTCGCGCATGACGACCCGGAGAAACTTGCGAAGGCGATCGTCGACGGCGGTGGAATGAACGTCCGCGATGTCGAAGCGCTTTCGCCGAATGAGCGCAAGACGTCGAAGGCGAAGAGCGGCGGCAAGGCGAAGCCCGCGAAATCCGCCGATGTTCGTTCACTCGAGAAGAAGCTCGTGGATCAGCTCGGCATGGCGATTTCGATCAACAATCGCGGCTCCAAGGGCGAGATGAAGATCAAATACAAATCGCTCGAGCAGTTAGATGCGCTCTGCCGCAAGCTCGGCGTTCGATACTAAAAACCCTTGATTTAAGCGGACTTTCGCTTGCCGCGTTCGGCGAGTGAAAGTATCGCGCGCTCTGTAATTGCGTCGGCAAGATGCGCCATGCGGCGCGTCTCTAATTCGGCTTCGCCGAGCGCCATCAGCGCATTTTCGATGGAGCGAGAGCCGAGACGGCGCAGCGCGCGTTTGTGGTTGTCAGTCCTTCGCCAGAAAACGCGGTTACGCTTCAAGACGCCCTCGGTGTCTTCGCCCGCTTCGATCTGCAAACTCATACGATGCAGCGCCGACAGATGCCGGATCGCGGCATTGAGAATGCTGGCGGGCGAGGTACCTTCGCCACGCGCGACGGCGAGTGCGCGAAGTGCGGCCTTCGAGTCTCCAGCCGCCGCGGCGTCCAGTACGTCGTCAATCGCAAGACCTGAGGCGTCTGCCACCACCGCGCGCACATCGGCAAGCGAGATCTTCTTCGTCTCGCCGGCATAGAAAATGAGCTTTTCGATCTCGGCACGCGTGGACAATCGGTCCGAACCGACAAGACCGAGCAGCGTTTCCTTTGCATCGCGATCGATCGAAACGCCGGCACGGAGCAGCGAGCCGTCGATCAATCTCGCAATCGTGCCGGCGTCATCGTCATAGCAGGGGATAACGGCGGCTGACTTTGCCGCTTCGCAATTCGTGCGCAGCGGAGAATTCTTCGCGATGTCGCCTGCTTCGATTGCAATCAGCGTTTCGCGTGAAGGGTCTTCCAGAAGCGGCTTCAGTCCGTCGGCGAAAGAACGGCTGCCCGCGCGTATATGCAGAATGCGCCTGTCGCCGAACAGGCCGATGGTGCGTGCTTCATCCGAGAGCCTGCCGGGATCGGAGGCGAGCGCGTCGCCGTCGAGGGTCACAACGGTGAATTCATCGGCGGATTTTCCGCGTACGTTTTTGAGCAGCGTCTCGATGCGCTCGCTCACCAGCCCGCGGTTCGGTCCGTAAATTAAGACGACCGGATAGCGTGGATCGGGATCCTCGCAGAAGCTGTCGTAATCGCTTCGCGGAATCGCGACCATCGGTCCGGCGTCAGGTGCGGGTCAGGAAATAGGAAGCGAGGCGGGAGCGGATTTGCTCCGCGACCAGCTTGGCGGCGCGGTTCTGCGCATCGCGAACCGCGCGCATACCGGCATAGCGCTGCTGCGAGCGGTCAATGGAAATGCGCGCAAGCGCTTTTTCCGAAAGCACGATCTTGTCGTTCGAAACGTCGTACACACGATAGATCACGTCGAGCACGACGATTTCGGAGGTCGCGCGGCCGGAGGCGACATCGACCAGCGGCGTCTGCGAGCCGGCGGTGATCGTGATCGCGAGCTTGTAGGGCGCGCCGACGGGATTGCCCTGGCCGCCGGTCAATTCGAAGATGAGGTCGTTTCTGATTTCCTGACCGAGGCGGCCCTGAATTTCGATCACTTCGACCTGACGCAAGTCGTCGCGCAATTTCGCGCCCGCGCCGAATAGCGTGGACTGGCCGTACATCGGCTGGAAACAACCGCCGAGGGTACCCGCGAGCACAAGCACCCCGAGACCCTTCCAAGCCTTTGAAATCGTTGAGTTACGCCACCACATTCACGATTCTCTGCGGGACCACCACGATCCGTTTGGGAGGTTTCCCGCCCAGGGCCTGTTGTACCGCATCCAATGCTAACACGGCCTTTTCGACTTCGCCCGAAGGGGCGTCGCGCGAGACCGTGACGTCCGCCCGTTTCTTCCCGTTGATCTGAACAGGCAGGGTAATTGTGTCTTCCACAAGGAGCGCGGATTCCACGGCCGGCCAGGGCTCCTCGGCGATTAACTTTTTATGGCCGAGGGCGGCCCAGCACTCGTCAGCGAGATGCGGCATCATCGGGGCCGCGATCTGGACCAGAATCTCCGCAGCTTCGCGATAGGCCCAGGCGAGATCGGGCGCGGGCGCCTTGTTCGCTTCCATCGCGCCGCCGATCGCATTTGCCGCTTCATAGATGTGCGCGATGCAGCGGTTGAAACGCAATTTTTCGATGTCTTCGCCGACACGGGCGAGCGCGGTATGCGCGGCTTTGCGCACCATCGTCGCGGCTTCCGAAAACTGCGAAGGCTTTGCAGTGCCTGGTTTCGCGCCGATCTCGGCGAGTTCGCTTGCGATTCTATAAAGCCGCTGCACGAAACGCGATGCGCCCTGCACGCGGTCTTCGGTCCATTCGACATCGCGCTCGGGGGGCGAGTCGGAGAGCATGAACCAGCGCGCGACATCGGCACCGTAGGTTTCCATGATGTCGTCGGGATCGACGGTATTGCGCTTCGACTTCGACATCTTCTCGATCGGGCCGATTACGACCGGCTCGTTGCTCGAAAGAAGAGTTGCGGTTCGCTTCTCGCCGTCGAGTTCGATTTTGACTTCGGCCGGAGACGCGAAGCTGCCGTCCTTCTTCTGGTACGTTTCGTGGACGACCATGCCTTGCGTGAACAAACCCTTGAACGGTTCGTCGATATTCGCGTGGCCGGTTTTCTTCATCGCGCGCGTGAAGAAGCGCGAATAGAGAAGATGCAGGATCGCGTGCTCGACGCCGCCAATATATTGATCGACCGGCATCCAATAGTCGGCGGCCTTCCCGTCGGTCGGCGTCTCGGCGTCGGGTGCTGTGAAGCGCAGGAAATACCAGGAGGAGTCGACGAACGTATCCATCGTGTCGGTCTCGCGCCGTGCGGGACTTCCGCATTTCGGGCACGACACTTTGGTCCAGGTCGGATGACGATCAAGCGGATTGCCGGGACGATCGAACTCGATGTCTTCGGGCAGCACCACGGGAAGGTTCTCGTCCTTCTCCGCGACTACGCCGCACTTCTCGCAATGGATCACCGGGATCGGGCAGCCCCAATAGCGCTGGCGCGAAATACCCCAGTCCCGCAGGCGGAACTGCACTTGGCGGGCTGCTACCGGACGGTTGCCGATGCTTTGTTTCTCTAACCTTTTCGCGACTTCCTGCTTGGCGTCTTCGACGCTCATGCCGTCGAGGAAGCGCGAATTCGCTAATCTGCCGTCCTCGACATAAGCCTCGTTACCAACATCGAAAGTTTTCGGGTCGACGCCTTCCGGTACGACAACGGGAAGCACTGGCAGCTTGTATTTGTGTGCGAAATCCAAATCGCGCTGGTCATGCGCGGGACAGCCGAAAATCGCGCCGGTGCCGTACTCCATCAGCACGAAGTTCGCGATGTAAACCGGAAGCTCCCACTTCTCGTCGAACGGATGCTTCGCGCGGAGCCCCGTGTCGAAGCCGAGCTTCTCCGCCTTGTCGATTGCCTCCTGCATGGTGCCTATTTTTTTGCACTCATCGATGAAGGCGACTGCTTTCGGATCGTGCGCTGCAACCGCTTTCGCAATCGGATGATCGGGCGAAATCGCAATGAAGCTCGCGCCAAATAAAGTGTCATGGCGCGTGGTGAAAACTTCGACTTCGCCGAACTCGCCTTCAGGCTTTGCTAACATGAAGCGGCAGAGCAGGCCTTCGGAGCGGCCGATCCAGTTCTTTTGCATCAGCCGGACTTTTTCCGGCCAGCGGTCGAGCGTATCCAACGCGTCGAGCAGTTCCTGCGAGTAATCCGTGATCTTGAAGAACCACTGCGTCAGCTCGCGCTGCTCGACTTCCGCGCCGGAGCGCCAGCCTTTGCCGTCGATGACTTGTTCATTGGCGAGCACGGTCATGTCGACCGGGTCCCAATTCACTTTTGAGATTTTGCGCTCGACGAGCCCGGCCTTCCAGAAATCGAGAAACATTTTCTGCTGGTGACGGTAATAGCTCGGATCGCAGGTAGCTACCTCGCGGCTCCAGTCGAGCGACAAGCCCATCGACTTGAGCTGCTTCTTCATGGTGTCGATGTTTTCGTAGGTCCATTTTTTCGGGTGGACCTTGTTCTGCATCGCCGCGTTTTCCGCGGGCATACCGAAGGCGTCCCAGCCCATCGGGTGCAGAACGTTTTTGCCCTTGGCGCGGTGATAGCGCGCGACTACGTCGCCCATGGTGTAGTTGCGGACGTGGCCCATGTGGATGCGTCCCGACGGATAGGGAAACATCTCGAGCACGTAATATTTCGGGCGCGGGTCGTCGTTCTTCGTCTTGAAGATTTCGCGCTGATCCCAGATTTTCTGCCAGCGGGGCTCGGCCTCGCGGGCGTTGTAACGCTCGTTTTTCATGGGTCTTCTTGGCTTTGGAACGGGCGGTTTGGACCATGAATCGTGACCCCAAGCAATGGTTTAGGGCTTGTCAGTGCTAGTCGCGGAGCGCAGATAAGCGAAATGAGTGCTATGGCCGCTGAAAATCTCCGCGAAGTGCGGAATCAGATCGAAAAAGCCGCCAAGGCGGCTGGCCGTGAAGCATCGTCCGTGCGGTTGATCGCGATTTCCAAGACCTTCGAAGCGGAAGACATCGCACCCGTGATTGAGGCGGGGCAGCGGATTTTCGGCGAGAACCGGGTGCAGGAAGCCAAGGCCAAGTGGCCCGTGTTGCGCGAGAAGCATTCCGGGATCGAGCTTCATCTCGTCGGGCCGCTTCAGAGCAATAAGGTCAAGGAAGTGATTTCTCTCTTCGACGCGATTCACTCCGTTGATCGTGCAAAGCTGGCCGCCGAACTTGCGAAAGAAATTCAGAAAGCCGGAAAGTCGCCGCAGCTTTTCGTGCAGGTGAACACGGGCGCCGAGCCGCAGAAAGCCGGCGTGCTGCCGGAAGATGCCGATGCTTTCATTAAAGAGTGCCGCGAGACCTATTCGCTGAACATCGCGGGCCTGATGTGCATTCCGCCGCTCGAAGAAGCGCCGGCGCCGCACTTTGCGCTGACGAAGAAGATTGCTGAGCGCAACGGATTGAAGCTGCTTTCCATGGGGATGAGCGCGGATTTCGAAAGCGCGATCAATTTCGGCGCGACCTATGTGCGGGTAGGGAGCGCGATTTTCGGCTCGCGCCCCAAGGTCGAAACCTAGCGAATTTCTATCCAGCAATCTTTCGCGAGCCGCGACAAGAGCTTCTGTAGATCGCCGCGTTTCAGCGCGATGCAGCCCGCCGTCGGCGTGAAACCTTCGCGCGCGAAATGAATGAACACTGCGCTGCCGCGAAACGGAATTCGCGGCCGCGTGTTGTGGTCGAGTTCGACGATCAGGTCGTAGAGATGATCGTCGCGCCAGAGCCGGTCTGCGCTGCTCGCGGGCGATAGTTTCACCGGGCGATTGTAATTTCTGTCGCGCGGGTCCTCGCACCAGCCGTCGTCTTTTCGAATCCGCCGCAAGGGTAAAGACGATTGCGGACGGGGTAGGCGATCCGCACGCCACCAGAGACGAAGCAATTTAAAGCGTCCGCACGGCGTGCCGCCGTCGCCCTCGCGCTTGCCGGCGCGGAGGCCACTGCGGCCTAGCGCGACCTGAAAAACATGATTTCCGGCCGTCAGATGCCCCCGCGTAGGGCAACCCGCCGCGCCGGAGACCCGAATCAGGGTTAAGCCAGTGTCTTTCACCACGTTTCCCGTCTCGTTCCGCCCATACACAAAAGCGTGTAACCTCAAACCCTTGCTTGGCAAGGGCGGTTTGGCTACTTCCCCGGCCACGAAACTTACAACGGGTTAGAAGCGCCTCATGGCCAATGCTCGCACGATTGTTGTCGTCGATGACGACGCCGAACTGCGCGAAACGCTAATCGAACAGCTCGCGCTGCATCAGGAATTCGCGACCGAGTCCGCCGACAACGCGCAGGCTGCGATCGAGCGCGCGAAGCTAGGTCACATCGATCTTTTGATCATGGACGTCGGGCTACCCGATATGGATGGACGCGAGGCGGTCCGCGTCATGCGCAAGAACGGATTCAAGTCGCCGGTGATTATGCTCACGGGGCATGACACCGACTCCGACACCGTGCTCGGTCTGGAAGCGGGCGCGAACGATTATGTGACCAAGCCCTTCAAGTTCGCGGTGCTCTTGGCACGCATCCGCGCGCAGCTTCGGAGCCACGAAGCGAGCGAAGACGCGATCTTCCCGGTCGGGCATTATTCCTTCCGTCCGGGCGCGAAATTGCTGGTCGACGACAAAGGCAAGAAGACGCGTCTTACCGAAAAGGAAACCGCGATCCTGCGCTATCTCTATCGCGCCGGGAAAACACCGGTGCCGCGCGATCAACTGCTCACCGAAGTCTGGGGCTACAACTCGGGCGTGACCACGCATACGCTCGAGACGCACATTTACCGGCTTCGCCAGAAGATCGAAAAGGATCCTTCCAACGCCACGCTCCTCGTTACCGAGGGCGGCGGCTACAAACTCGTTCCGTAAAAACTATGGCGCTGGAAGACGACATTCTATTCCTGCGCCGGATCGCAACTTTTCGCGTGCTCGGCCCCGATGCGCTGCGCGTGCTCGCAATCAGCGTTGAGCGAGTTCATCTGCGTGCGAGCGACGTTTTGTTTGAAGAAGGCGAGCCTGCCGACAGCGCCTATGCGGTCGAGGCCGGCGTAATCCGCCTGCGCCGCGCCAAGGACAAGGTGCTCGACGAGCCGACCCGGATCGGTGCCGGCGCACTCATCGGCGAAAGCGCGCTCCTGGTCGAAACCGATCGCCCCGCTTCTGCGATCGCGATGGAGCCCTCGACTTTGCTCAGGATTTCGCGCGGTATTTTCCTGCGGATGCTTGAGAGCGATGTCGAAGCGGCGGTGGGATTGCGCGAGATGATTGCGCGGCGCATCGATGCGGCGCTCGACGATCTCGATACGGTGCTGCCGCGTTTCGAGCAGCAGCCTTAATTACTCACAAAGCGAATTCGGCGATTACCGGAACGTGATCCGAGGGCTGCTGCCAGCCCCGCGAAGGCTTGAACACTTTCATGGTTTGCGCGGCGCCTTCGAGCGCGCGGCTTGCCCAGATGTGATCGAGCCTGCGGCCGCGATCCGCCGCTTTCCAGTTGTCCGCCGCGCGGTAGCTCCACCAGGTGTAGAGCTTCTGGTCGTCCGGCACGAAGCCGCGCATCACGTCGATCCAGCCGCCCGAGGCGCGGGCGTGCTCGAACTTGCGCACCTCGACCGGCGTGTGGCTCACGACCTTCAACATCTGCTCGTGGCTCCAGACGTCGTTCTCGCGCGGGGCCACATTGAGATCGCCGACGAGGATCGAGCGCGTGCCAGCCTTCGCGTCTTTTGTCACCGAGCAGGCCGCAAGCTCGTCCAGAAATTGCAGCTTGTGCTCGAATTTCACGTTCAACGCGGGGTCTGGAATGTCGCCGCCCGCCGGCACGTAGAAATTGTGAATCGTTACCGGCTTTGAAAGTCCGGCCTTCTTCTCGAAAGTCGCAGAAATGTGCCGCGCATCGTTCTTGCCGCAGAAGAAATTCTTGCTCTGATCCTGAAACGGATGCCGCGAGATCACGGCGACACCGTGATAGCCCTTCTGGCCGTGGATCGCGATGTGTCCGTAGCCGAGCTTAGCAAAATCGCCGAGCGGAAATTTCTCGTCCGGGCATTTGGTTTCCTGCAAGCAAAGCACGTCGGGCGAGAAGCGCGCGAGAAAGCGCTTCACTTGCGGAAAGCGGAGACGAACGGAGTTGATGTTCCAGGTCGCGACGGAGAAGGTCATTCTAATTGCCGGCGCGCGGTCTGGACCACGCGTTACTGCTGATAGCGCGTGAAATCGATCTTGAAGAGACCGGGGTCGGGCCGCGTCTTCGCATCGAGATCGTAGACGGAAACGGTGGTGTCGAAGCCTTGCGGATCAGTGATGGTCCACTGCTTCAATTGATTGTCCTTCGCGCCGAACAACATCCGCAGACGATGCGTGCCTGCGATCTGCGATTTTTCCTCGATCACGACGGTGATGAAGAGATCGTCCTGAAAGACCGCGCTGATATTGCTGTCGCGGAGCAAGTCGATCTTTTCCGCCAGCAGAAAGCGCAACGGCGTTTGCGAAAGGGGATAGATGTCCTGCGTCGCCAGCGTGCGGTTGCGCACCGCGACAGACGAGCCGTCAGCGATCAGCTGGATCGGGCTCGGGTCTTCATATTCAAAACGCACGCGTCCGGGCCGCTGCATATAAAAATTGCCCTCGGTCTTCGAACCGTCCGGGCCGATCTGATGAAATTTTCCGACCAGCGTCGCGGTCGAGTTGAAGAACTTCGTCACGCGCTCAAGCGCATTCAACTGGCGCTGATCCAGTTCGATGCCAGACTTGGTGGTCGCGACGGTCGGGCCTTTGGGCTGCTGCTGCTGCGTCTGGGCTTTCGGTTGCTGCTTTTTCTCCGCTTGCGCGAATGCGCCGGAGGCGAGCGGCAAGGCGCTCAAAAGAAGAATTGCAGAAAGCCTCGTCAGCCGATCCATCGTTAGTCCTTTGGCTCTTCTTGGGAATTGCCGAATCATCGAAAGGTCCGGTCGTTGGCAATACATAGTATCGATATCGCCCGCCGGAAGAATGTAGCGGTTCCCAGCGCCGCCTGAACAGCGCCGTTCCGCTAAATTTCCTAGAAGCCCGCTATGGCGATTTGGCGACGATTCTTGGAGCAATCCGGGCAGGGTCAGGCCGCGCCGCCGCCTGCAAGGATTTCGCGCTTTCCTGCGTGATTTGCGGCGGAAATGATGCCTTCCATTTCCATCCGCTCGATCAGCGTGGCGGCACGGTTGTAGCCGATCTGCAGGCGCCGCTGGACGTAGGAGGTCGATGCCTTCTTGTCGCGCAGCACGATCGCGACCGCGCGCTCGTAAAGATCGCCGCCTTCCTCGCCCATTGCGCTCTTGTCAAACACCGAGCCGTCTTCGCCTTCCGGCGGCTCCGCGGTGATCTCTTCGAGATACTCGGGAACGCCCTGTTCTTTCAGATGGCGCACGACACGCTCGACTTCGGAGTCGGAGCAGAACGGCCCGTGGACGCGCGAGATGCGCGATCCGCCTGCCATATAGAGCATATCGCCCTGACCCAGGAGTTGCTCCGCGCCCTGCTCGTTCAGAATGGTACGGCTATCGATCTTCGACGAGACCTGGAAAGAGATGCGGGTCGGGAAGTTCGCCTTGATGGTGCCGGTGATAACGTCGACCGACGGGCGTTGCGTTGCCATCAGAAGATGAATCCCGGCGGCACGCGCCATCTGTGCAAGACGCTGGATCGCGCCTTCGATGTCTTTGCCCGCGACCATCATGAGGTCGGCCATTTCGTCGACCACGACGACGATGTAGGGCAACGGCTCGAGATCCATATCTTCGGATTCGTAAATAGCTTCGCCGGTTTCGCGGTCGAAGCCGGTCTGCACGGTACGCTTGATGGACTTGCCTTTAGCGGCCGCATCGACGACCGCCTCGTTGAAGCCGTCGATATTGCGCACGCCGAGCTTCGACATTTTCTTGTAGCGCTCTTCCATCTCGCGCACGGCCCACTTGAGCGCGATCACGGCTTTGCGCGCATCGGTGACGACCGGCGACAACAGATGCGGGATGCCGTCATAGACGGAAAGTTCCAGCATCTTGGGGTCGATCAGAATGAGACGGCACTGCTCGGGCGAGAGCCTATAGAGCAGCGAGAGAATCATCGTGTTGATCGCGACCGACTTGCCGGAACCGGTGGTGCCCGCGATCAGCAAATGCGGCATACGCGCGAGATCGACGATCACCGGCTCGCCGCCGATAGTCTTGCCGAGACACAGCGGAAGTTTCGACGGCGTGTCCCGGAAGTCTTTCGACTCCAACTGCTCGCGCAACACGACTTTCTCTCGTTTCGGGTTCGGCAGTTCGACGCCGATCGCGTTCTTGCCGGGGATCACGGCGACGCGCGCGGAGACCGCGCTCATCGAGCGCGCGATGTCGTCGGCAAGGCCGATCACGCGCGAGGACTTGATACCGGGTGCGGGCTCCAATTCGTACAACGTCACGACAGGGCCTGGGCTTGCATTCACGACCTGGCCCTTCACGCCGAAGTCTTCGAGCACGCTCTCCAGCATCCGCGAATTTTCTTCGAGCGCTTTTACGGAAAGCGCGGGCGCACGCGAACCGCTGGGTGCTGCGAGAATGTCGAACGGCGGCAGGTGATATGAGCCACCGCGGCGGCGCGGTTTCTTGCGCGCGGCAACGGGCGCTTTCCTGCGCGGCTCGTATTCCTCGTCCTCGTCTTCCTCTTCGTAGTCTTCCTCGTATTCGGCGTCCGGGCGCTGGCCCGGCACAAGTGTCGGCTCGCGGCGGCCTTTCGCGAGCGGCAGTTCCGGCTCGCTCGCAAAGAATGCCGCGAGGCGTTCGCGGAAGCTACGTTTCACCTTCGGCGGACGGCGTCCGGCAAGGCGCGTACGCACCATGTAGAAGAAATGAAAGACGCTGCCGAAGAAGGCGGAGATACGCGAGAACACGCCAAGGCGTTCGCGGATCTCTCCGGTTTCCTCGTCGAACTCTTCTTCGTCTTCGCGCGGCAAAGGCTCACCGCGGAAGCCTGCGCCCAATGCAATGGAAAGCATGAAGAGCATTGGCATACCGAAGAGCATCCCCATCAGAATCCGGCTCGCATTCGCGGTAGAGCCCAGGAGCAGTGACGGAATAAAAATCAGCGAGTCGCCGATGGCGCCGCCAAGGCTCGTCGGCAATGGCCAGTTCGCGGGCGCGCGGAAGCAGGCGGCAAAGCCACAGGCCAGCAACACACCGCCAAGCCAGAACAGAATGCGCAATTTCCAGCGCGACGGCGCGCGATGCGTCATCACGAGCCAGCCCCAGACCGCGAGCGGCAGGATCAGCGCGAGTGCCGCGAGACCGAAGACCTGCATCAGGAAATCCGAGAAGGCAGCGCCCGCGCGGCCCATCAGATTCTTCACGGTGCCGTCGGTGGCGTAACTGAAATTCGGATCGGTGCCGGACCAGGTGCCGAGCGCGACAAGGCAGAGTGCTGCAAGCGCGATCAATGCAAGGCCGCGCAGTTCTGCGATGCGGCGATGGAATGCACTCACTACTTCTTCGGGGAAGAGGCTGGCGTGGCGGGCGGATGACTGGCGCATAATGTGCGGTCCGTTTACTTGCGAAAGGAAGCAAGGCGCTTCAACGCCTCTTCCGTGATTTTTAAATTGTCGACAAGGGCGACGCGAATGTAGTTGGCACCGGGATTTTTTCCGTCGGCACTCGTGCGCGCGAGATAGCTTCCCGGCACGACACGCAGGCCCGCGTCCTCGAAGAGCGATTTTGCCGCGGTCTCGTCGTCGCCGAGTTCGGTGACATCGAGCCAAAGGAAGAAGCCCCCTTCCGGGCGCTTGTGATTGAAGCGCTTGCCCAAGAGCTTGTCGGCGAGATCGAATTTTTCGCGATATAGCTTGCGCGTATCTTCGACATGATATTCGTCGGAATAAGCGGCGATCGCGACCTCTTGCAAAGGTTCCGGCACCTGCGGCGCGGAGACGTTACGCAGCTCGGAGTAAGCTGAAATGAACCTCTCGTCGCCGGCTGCGAAGCCAACGCGCAGACCGGGCAAATTCGAGCGCTTCGAGAGCGAATTGAAGGTGATCACGTTATCGAAGTTCGCGCCGCAGGCTTCCAGCGCGCCGGTCGGTACTTTGTCGGAGAGCCAGATTTCCGAATAGCATTCGTCGGCAAATACAAACGCACCGTGCTTGCGCGCGCGCGCAATTACTTTTTCGAGCGTCTCGCGCGGCAGCACAGAGCCCTGCGGATTTGCAGGCGAGCAAAGATAGACCGCGAGCGTGCGCGCCATCAGCTCATCCGAGATCTGATCATAATCCGGGATAAAATTATTCTTGGCGTAGGCGGGAAGCGCCACGAGTTCGCAGCCCGTGACTTCCGCGCCCGCGCCGTAAGCCGGATAAAACGGATTGGGCACGATGATCGCAGGCTTGCCGCCGCGCTCGCCCAGGATTCGTTTCGCGGCAATGCTCGCGAGAAAGAGACCTTCGCGGCTGCCGTTCAGCACCAACACTTCTTTATTAGGATCGAGCGCACGGGGGAGTTTGTAGCGGCGGCCGAGCCAGCTTGCGGCGGCATTCCGAAAACGATCCGTGCCACGCAGCATCGGATATTTCGCGAAGCCGCCGATGTGGGTTGCGATCACGGGTGCCACGAAGCTCGGCATCGGATGGCGCGGTTCGCCTACGGAAAGATTGATCAGCGGCTTGCCCGGTTCGATGCCGGCAAGCAGCTCGGTGAGCCGCACGAAAGGCGAGCGCACGTTTGCATACTGATTCCGTCCGGCCAGTCCGCTTCCCGCCATGCCCGCCTCAAACGCCCAGAATTTCAAGCGGAGACTTTAGAAATCGGCGGTTAAGGCCCGTTTAACCATCGAATCATTGGTGAAAGCGGGCAAAGAAAAACCCCGGCCACAGGGCCGGGGTTTCCTTACTTTTGTAAGGAAGGCCGGGAGATCGTCCCGGCCAACCAGACTTAGTTGTAGGCGCGTTCGCCGTGATCGGTGATGTCGAGGCCTTCGCGCTCCTGATCCGGAGTCGGACGCAGACCAACGATCATCTTCACGATGTAGAACAGGATCGCCGAGATGATGCCCGACCACAGGATGGTGATACCCACCGCCTGCGCCTGGATCAGCACCTGACCGGCGATGTCGTAATCCGGCGAGGCGACCTTCAGGATCGGGCCCGTGTAGTCGGTGATACCGACGCCACCCATCGACGGCGCGGCAACGATGCCGGTGCCGATAGCGCCGATGATGCCGCCGACCGCATGGATGCCGAACACGTCAAGTGCGTCGTCGTACTTGAACATATTCTTCACGACCGTGCAGAAGAAGAAGCAGACCACACCCGCGACCAGGCCGAGAATGAGACCGCCCATCGGACCGGCGAAGCCGGAAGCCGGGGTGATCGCAACCAGGCCCGCAACGATGCCGGAGACAAGACCGAGCAGGCTCGGCTTACCCTTGATCAGCCACTCGATCAGAACCCAGGCGATTGCCGCCGCAGCGGTAGCCACGAAGGTGTTGACGAAAGCGGTGATGGCAGAGCCGGTTGCCTCCAAGTTCGAGCCGGCGTTGAAGCCAAACCAGCCGAACCAGAGCAGCATGGCGCCGATGTAAGTCATCACCAGCGAGTGCGGAGGCATCAACTCTTTGCCGTAGCCAAGACGCTTGCCGACGATCAAACAACCAACGAGACCGGCGATGCCGGAGTTGATGTGCACGACCGTGCCGCCTGCGAAGTCGAGTGCGCCGAGCTTGAAGATGTAGCCGGCATCCGCCTGCAACGCTTCAAGAGCCGCCTGTGCCTTCACCTTTGCGTCGCCGGTCGCCGCCGCAACCGCTTTCGCGGCGTCGACGATGCCGTCCGGGCCTGCCCAGTACCAGACCATGTGCGCGATCGGGAAATAGACGAAGGTGACCCAGAGCGGGATGAAAAGCGCAACCGCCGAGAACTTCATGCGCTCAGCTACCGAGCCGAGCAGAAGCGAAGCGGTGATTGCGGCGAAGGTCGCCTGGAACATCACGAAGACGAGTTCCTGCAACGCGACGCGATCCGAGAAGGTGACGGCCTTGGTGTCGTTCGCAATGCCGGCAAGGAACGCCTTCGAGAAGCCGCCGAAGAAGTCGTTGCCGCCGGTGAACGCCACCGAGTAGCCGTAGATCACCCAGATCAGGATGACGATGCAGACCGTGTAGCCGACCTGCATGAGCATCGAGAGCATATTCTTGGAGCGGACGAGACCGCCGTAGAACAGCGCGAGGCCCGGCACCGTCATCACGAGAACGAGGACCGCTGCGGTCATCATCCAGGTGGTGTCGGCTTTGTTGATGGTCGCGTCCTGCGCCATCGCTGGATCGATGGCGAATACCGCCAGCGCCAGCGCGGCAAGGACCGCACCGAAGATGTTCTTAAGCGTCATGGGAGAATTCTCCATCACATTTCTATGAGAGTTACGGGGATCAGAGCGCATCGGCGTTCTGTTCGCCGGTGCGGATCCGCACCGCTTGATCGATCGAGAAGACGAAAATCTTTCCGATCGCGTCGATCACTTTCTTCACTTGGTCAGTTGCAACCGCGACTTCGACCTTGAGCTTCGGCAGAAAATTCACCGCGTACTCAGCGCCGCGATAAATTTCGGTGTGACCCTTCTGCCTTCCGTAGCCCTTGACCTCGGTAACGGTCAGTCCGTGTACGCCGATCCCGGTGAGGGCATCGCGCACCTCCTCCAGTTTGAACGGCTTGATGATGGCCATGACGATCTTCATTTGGTTCCTGTCCCCCAGTGGTGCCGGAGACAACTGCTGCCACCGGACGTTCTGATCGGACTCCGCCCACGGGAAATCGCTCCCGCACGCGAGTCGGGGCTCTCTAAGCAGAGGCCGTGCCAGACTCAGGGGCGGCGCGGGAATCGCTTGAGTCGCAAGGGCTTGGCTGACTCGGAAATGGGCAGCAGGGGGTGCAGGGCTACGGAAAGCCGTAATTTCCGGAGGTTTAGCCTATATTTTAGGCAGCTTCTTCAGCCATGCTCGATTCATGGCCATGAAAGAGAAACGCGCGGCACAAGAGCCGCGCGTTTGGGTTTTGAATGCAAAGAAACGAATCAGGTGTGAACCGACTCGCCGTGCTGGGTGATGTCGAGGCCCATGCGCTCATGGTCGAGCGACACGCGAAGGCCAACGAGCACATCGACGATTTTCAAAATCACGTAGGTCGCGATCGCGCACCATGCGAAGCAGATGCCGACGCCGATCAACTGCGTCACCACCTGTCCGGCATTGCCTTCGAGCAGGCCCTGTTGTCCCGCGGGCAAATCCTTCGTGACCGTGAAGGCGCCGACCGCGAAGACGCCGGTGAGAACGGTGCCGAGGATGCCACCAATGCCGTGAATGCCGAAAACGTCGAGCGAGTCGTCGTACTTCAAGCGCTCCTTCAGCCAGGTGCAGGCCCAGTAGCAGACGATGCCCGCGGCAAGGCCGATCACGACGCCATGCCAGGGCAGGACAAAGCCGGATGCCGGCGTGATGGTGCCGAGACCGGCGATTGCGCCCGAGATGATGCCGAGCACGGACGGTTTCTTTCTCGTCCACCACTCCATCATCATCCACGCGATCGCGCCGGAGCAGGCAGCAAGATGCGTGACGAGAATGGCCATCGACGCGCGCGGGCTTGCGGTAAGCGCCGAGCCGCCGTTGAAGCCGAACCAGCCGACCCAAAGGAGGGCGGTGCCGATCGCCGCCATCGTCAAATCGTAGGGCGCAAGATTTTCCGTACCGTAGCCGCGCCGCGCGCCGAGCACATACGCCGCGACCAGACCCGCGACGCCCGCGTTCAAGTGCACGACGATGCCGCCGGCAAAATCCATCACGCCCATGCCCGAGAGAAAGCCGCCACCCCAAACCCAATGCGCGCTCGGGACGTAAACTACGAACAGCCACGCGATGATGAAAAGAATGAAGGCGGAGAAGCGCATACGGTCGGCGACCGAACCCGCGATCAGCGCGCAGGTGATGACGGCGAAGGTCATCTGATAGATCGCAAACAACGACTCCGGAAGGTTGCTTGCCAGCGAATTCACCGAGTCGAGATTCATTCCGGCGAAGAAGAGTTTATCGAGATTTCCGAGATAAGCGCCCTCGCCGGAGAAGGTCAGCGAGTAGCCGGCCGCAAACCACAACAGCGAAACAAACATCACCGCGGCAAAGCTCTGCGCCATGGTGGCAAGCAGGTTCTTCTTTCGCACCAGCCCCGCATAAAAAAGCGCGAGGCCGGGGATTGTCATCAAAAGCACAAGGGCGGTTGCGGCGATCATCCACGCCGTATCGGCAGCGTTGATCGTGCTTGCTTGTGCTAGTGCGGGCGTCGCGATGAGCGTGCAGGCAGCGACGATTGCCAGAAAGCGTTTCATTGAAGTCCCCCAGAAGTTTTGTGTCGCGCGTAGTTTTTCTTTGCGCATGATCTGATCCGAAAGCCGGTTCCCACTTTTCGGGATCATGCGCCTAGAGCGCGTTGTTGTCGGTTTCGCCGGTGCGGATACGGATGGCGCGTTCGATCGAGTGGACGAAAATTTTTCCGTCGCCGATCTGGCCGGTTTTGGCGGCCTTTACGATCGCATCGACTGCGCGATTGGCGTTTTCGCTACTCACCGCGATTTCGATCCGCATTTTCGGTAGAAAATGAATCGCGTATTCGGCGCCGCGATAGATTTCGGTGTGGCCCTTCTGGCGGCCGTAGCCTTTCACTTCGGATACGGTGATGCCTTGGACGCCGACCGCCGAAAGCGCGTCGCGCACCTCTTCGAGCTTGAACGGTTTGATGACAGCAATAATGAGCTTCATGAGCGCTTCCCCTGCTGCCGGTTTGTTGTTCTGCGTTGCGTGGTCCGGCAGGTCACCGCCCAAATCCAAGGCGGCTTTATCTGCACAGATTATCGGCGTTCAGCCGGAATTTTAAGCGGGCGGAGGCGGTAGCCGCCGCTTTTTGCGCAGCTACCGGCAAAGCCGGTTTCAGCGCTGCAAATGCAGAATCAGGTCTTTTTCTTCTCGAAATCAGGGTCGTGCTTCCGGATTAGCCCTTCCTGGGCGACGGAAGCGACCAAAGTGCCGTCTCTTTTGAAGAATTGGCCCCTTGAGAAGCCGCGGGCGCCGTTCGCGTTCGGAGAATCCTGTGAATAGAGCAGCCACTCGTCGGCCCGGAACGGCCGGTGAAACCACAGCGCATGGTCGAGGGAGGCTGCCTGGATCGAGCGCGAAAATACCGAGCGTCCGTGCGGGATGAGCGACGCGTCCAACAGCCCCATGTCGGACGCGTAAGCGAGCGCGCAGCGGTGCACGATCGGATCGTCGGGCAGCGGCGAGACCGCTTTCATCCAGACATTGAATTTCGGCTCGCGGTAGTCCTTCGAGAGGTAGCGCATATATTCGACCGGGCGCAGTTCGATCGGACGTTCGCGCTCATAATACTTGCGAACCGCCTCGGGCAGCATCGGCATTACTTTTTCGCGAATATCTTTCTCGCTCATCAGCTCTTCGGGCATCGGCACCTTCGGCATCTCGGCTTGATGCTCGTGGCCTTCTTCTTCCTTCTGGAACGACACGCCCATCGAGAAGATCGCCTCACCGTGCTGGATCGCCTTAACCCAGCGCGTGGTGAAGCTGCCGCCGTCGCGGATACGATCCACTTCGTAAATAATCGGCGCTTTCGGATCGCCGCCAAGGAGAAAATAAGCGTGCAGCGAGTGACAGGCACGCTCCGGCACCGTGCGATAGGCCGCGACCAATGCCTGTCCGATCACCTGCCCGCCGAAAACCCGGATGAAAGAGTCTTTCGGCGAGTGGCCGCGAAACAGATTCAGCTCGAGCGTTTCAAGATCGAGAATGTCGAGGAGGGTTTCGACCGCTTTGGTCATCGGTAAACCTTGGCTTGATCGGCGGGTTGCCGCGGGAGCCTTAACGTACATATCTTGCCGCCATGGACAAGCAAACGCGGGATAAGCCGCTTGATGTGGCTATCGCCGGGGCCGGTATTGCCGGTGCCGCGCTTGCCGTCGCGCTCAGGCAGACCCTGGGGCGCGGATTTTCGGTCGCGGTGTTCGATCCTCTGCTTTCCCGCGAGCCTTTGCGCGACGAACGCGCGGTGGCGATTGCCGGCGGTGCGCGCAGGCTGTTTGAAGCGATCGGCGTATGGGAGCGGCTCACGGACGCGCAGCCGATCCGCGCCATGGAAATTACGGACTCGAAGCTGCATGACGCCGTGCGCCAGACTTTTCTCGAATTTGCCGAAGACGAGGAAGACGAGCCCTTCGCGCACATGGTCGAGAACCGCGCGCTGATCGCGGCACTTCGCGAGACGGCGGAAGAAGCCGAGGTCGAGCTTGTCGCTTCCGGGATCGAGACCTATGCGCCGGACGAAAGCTTCGCGCGTTTCCATGCGGGCGGAAAACAGTATCGCGCGCGGCTGCTTGCCGCTGCCGACGGGGCGCAATCAAAACTCAGGGCGCTTGCGAAAATTCAAACGATTGCGCGCGGCTATAGCCAGTCCGGCATCGTCGC
>LNFM01000518.1_pt1 | contig 96166 bp, 93 predicted proteins | sample 596031 | NCBI WGS metagenome assembly LNFM01 (sample SAMN04254537, study PRJNA301005) | activated carbon metagenome | isolation source: dual media filters at the Ann Arbor, Michigan drinking water treatment plant | place: USA: Ann Arbor
AAACCTACGTCCTCGGAGTCAACTCCAAACGCTACCGCTTCACCTCGCGGATAGTAAACATAACCGACACCCTTACCGACTTCGACTTCGTCGGCCAGGAGTAACCACTGGTTTACTACTTATAGTGAATGCTAATCTTGGACGGTAAGCTTAAATGCTTACCGTCTTTTTTGTATGGATCTTTTTGAACTAACCAGTGAACCGATCGATATCACCGCTGTCTCCAGACGGATCGTTCCACCGGAATGCGGGGCGACCGTGACGCTTGATGGTTATGCCCGGCGGTTTACGCGAGTGAAAGAGTCGGGCGAGATCCGTGAAACGGAATATCTAATGTACGAGGCCTACGAGCCTATGGCTTTGAAGGAAATGGCAAAGCTTATCGAGCGGGCGAAGGCTGAGTTCGAGATCGCTTGGGTTGGGATTGTGCACCGGCTTGGGCGTCTGGAGATCGGTGAGACGAGCGTAGTCATTTCGGTCGCCGCCCCCCATCGTAAAGCAGCGTTTGCTGCTTGTGAGTGGATCATACGTGAGCTTAAGAAAACTGTCCCGATCTGGAAGAAAGAGGTCTACGCTAACGGCGAGGAGTGGGTCGAGGGGGAAACCTCGGCGTAGTGAACGGCAATGACTACCACCTGCGATAGCGGGTCGGTGCCTAGATACCGCGTGTATCTCGGTCTTCAACCACCCGCTATCGCAGGTCGTATTGATTCTGTCTTTCTATTTCACAAACGCGTTCGAAGCTGGCTTGTCGCCTGTGACGCCAAATGGAACAACGCGACGACCTTCGGTTGAGAGGTCGAGGAGCCATTTGCCATCAGCGGGCCGGAACATCGCTACATCCGCACGGCCGTCGCCATCGTAATCGCCCGGTGCGGGAAGATCGGTTGCCGTTCCGTAGCGGACGTAATGTGGCTCAGATGTCGTACTCCGCCATTGGAACCAGACGCCTTCGTGCGGGCGGTAGACAGCGATGTCGGCTTTGCCGTCGCCGTCGTAATCGGCAGGTACAGGGATATCTTCGACGACGCCCCATTTGACTACCATGTTCCCCGCTTTCGAACGCCAGATGTACCACTTCCCTTCTGAGGGCCGGAACAGGCCAATATCAGTCAGCCCGTCACCATCATAATCCGCGGGAACAGGCCGGTCGCTTTTCAGGCCAAATGGCACGGTCAGCGAACCGCCGGTGGCCGAGAGATTTATCCACCATTTGCCTTCCGACGCTCGGTAGACCGCCATATCGGCCTTTCCATCGCCGTCATAATCTGCGGGAACGGGAATATCGGTAGAAAGTCCGTATTTGAGCTGAAAATGCGTGCCCGTCGAGCTTTGCAAAATGTGCCAGGTGCCTTCGGCAGCTCGGTAAACAGCCAGATCGGTTATGCCGTCGCCGTCGTAATCAGCAGGAACGATCGTATCGGTCGAAACGCCGAATTTTGCTTGAATCAAGCCTTCCGTCGAACGGTATAGATGCCAGACCGCGTCATTTGGTCGAAAAACCGAAAGATCAGACCGTCCGTCGCCGTCAAAATCCATCGCCGTCGCTTTCTTAAGCTTCGAAGCCTCTGCCGAAGACGCAAGCAAACAAAACAAGGACAAAACAACCGCAAATCGAACTGATATCATTACCGCTAACTCCCTTTTTCGTTATTCTACCTCAGAAAGGATGCGTGGCGAGTAAAAATCGATTGCCGGAGATTGGAGCACAATGCAAAAGCCCGTGCATGAGATCGTGGCGACCTAGCTAAGACTCATCCGTTGGGGTAGCCTTTCGGCCAAAGGGGTACGAAAGCTGTGCGAAGAATCCGCTTGACGGGACCCCCGGATCGTCGACGCCATATCGTTCGGGCCATTCCGTCCTGGGGAAATAATACGTTCCGAACAGTCGGTCGATGAACGGCAGGTGTACGGCAAAATTCTTGTCGGCAAATGTGAGATCGGCGGTGTGGTGCCAGTGGTGAAAACGCGGTGTCGCGAACAGCCATTTCAACGGGCCGAATTCGAAGCGAAAGTTCGAATGGATGAAGGTCGCGTGGAAACTGACGAAGATTATGTACGCGAACAGCGGCCCTTCGGCAAAGCCGAGTAGATAGATCGGCAGATAAGAGAGTGCCCGCGTGAAGGCGATATCGACCAGGTGAAGCCGCGACCCGGCGAGCCAGTCCATCGTTTGTGCGGAATGATGAATGGCGTGAAACCGCCACAAAAACGGTATCTGATGAAAAGCCCGATGCACCCAATACTGCGTCAGATCGGCGATTATCATTATCCCGACAAACTGAATGACGTAATGCTGTCCACCGACAAACGTCCGCACGGCAGGGATCGTTGCCCAGTCAAAAAAGATCATCGCGGGCCGAAGCGTGACGATCGTCACGAACTGAACGAACAGATGGCTGACAAAGAAATACGCAAGGTCGGTCTTCCAAAACTCACGGAAAATAGGCTGTTCGCGGCGAAGCGGAAAGCGATGCTCGATCGGCACAAAGATGGCCGAGAACGCGATAATATTCAGCAAAAACCAGTCAAGCCCCAGAAACGGCCCGTTCCCAAGTTCCCCATCAACCGGCACCGACGACCCGCCAAACATCACCGCGATCATCGTCAGCAAGATCCCGATCCCGCCAATAGACCGCGACCGCCGCAAATAAATGCTGATCCCGCCGAGAACAAACGAAGCCGTAAGAATCAGAAAAAGCAAGGCCCGAACATAAGGCACCGGATACATCGCCCGCAACTCCGGCATCGTCAGCAACGCCGGATAATGAAAACAAAGCACCGCCAGCAACCCAACCGCCCCGAGACAAACCGACAAAACCCCACTGATCCAACCGGTGCCGAAGTGTTTTGGTTCGGATTCCACTATTTGGATTGCATCAGGATTCATAGACATGATAACCCTAAGTGTGTCAGCTATATTTCGCCGGTCGGATCAATCCGTGTTCGTACGCTAATTCATTGTACGGAACAAAGTACCGTTCGGTGTGAGTCTCGCCAACAACTCCCGTCGGATGCTGACGACTGACACATAGCCAATCGATCATCTGATAAAGGTCCGCGCCGACGATATACCCGCAATCATCATTTCTCGGTAACACAAAAACCTGTTCGGGGGTGTCAGGATGAAAGAGCAATGAGTTACCGTCGATCGTGCTGGCAAAGTTAACGGACTCGGTAGCAGTTTCCTTAGAGATCAGTTCCTCACTCATTTCCCAAAACCAATGTTCATCAAGACTTCGCCGATAATCGACATAACCTTCAAGAATCTCTGACGGCATCTGGACGCGTATATAGCTACAATATTCTCCGCGGCCCAACGTTGTAACATATTCTCGATAGCCGAGCGGAAAACGTCCGACTTGGCGTTCAAGATCGTCGACCTCTTCGTGTGAAGCGAGAGTGAGTTGAATTCGAGGCGACCAACCCTTTTCAACGAAAGGATCGATTACTTCAATGTTCTCAAAGCCGTTTGCAGGCATATCTAATGGTACTCGTTAGAGGAAAGATGACGCACTATCCGCCCGAAACCGCAGTAAAGATCGCCAGTTCACCACCCCATCCAATAACAGTTTCGCGACTCGCGAACTCCTGATTGAGTGCAAAGAGCAAGTTCAAGTTAGCGAGTTCTGGATAATCGACCATCAAGCGATCGACGATCGTTCCGACCGTAGCATCCTGAGCCAAAACAGCGATTTCTGACTGCCCGACGAGTTGGGCGGTTGCTCCAAAGAACAGGACTCTAACCATAAACTATTTGATTGCTCCTTGAATGGGACTCGACGCTGAAGCATAAAGCCGTCTCGGCATTCTTCCCGAAAGATATCCAAGACGACCGGCCTCGACGGCTAGTTTCATTGCGGTCGCCATTTGCGCGGCATCGCCGGCTTCGGCGATGGCGGTGTTCATTAGGATGGCGTCGGCGCCTAGTTCCATGGCGATGGCGGCGTCTGATGGAACGCCGACTCCGGCATCGACGATTATGATCGCGTCGGGCAATTGCTCACGCATTATTCGTAAGTTAGAAGGGTTTTGCACGCCCATTCCGGAACCTATCGGGGCGGCGAGCGGCATCACTGCCGGGCAGCCTGCGGCAAGCAGCTTTTTAGCCATTATCAGGTCGTCGGTGAAATACGGCAGAACGATAAAGCCTTCTTTTACCAAAACCTTGGCTGCTTCGAGAGTTTGCTCGTTGTCAGGCAGCAGAGTTATTGGGTCGCCGATAACCTCGAGCTTGATCCACTCAGTATCCAAAGCCTCGCGTGCCAAGCGAGCCGTGCGGATCGCGTGGTCGGCGTCGTAGCATCCTGCGGTGTTCGGCAGGATCTTCATTTGTGGCGAGAGGTGGTCGAGAAATGATTCGGTCGAACCGTCGAGCGGCACGCGGTTAACCGCAACCGTGACCATCTGGGCTCCCGAAGCGATATGAGCGGCCTTCATCTCGTCATACGAACGATACTTGCCCGTGCCGATTATTAGCCGTGAAGAAAATGTGGTGCCTGCGAGTGAAAATTGATCTGACATCTATATGCCAATTTTCACGCAAAGTGAGGAAAAGTGAAAGAGTAGAAAAGATGAAAAGTGAAAAAGTCGAGTTTGATAGAGCTTGTTTGTTTCAGCTCGTTCACTGCAAACTCCTTATCCGCCGCCGACGAAATGAACGACCTCGAGTCGATCACCGTCTGCCACCAGTGTGGTCGCCCAATCGTTTTTACGTACGACCGATCCGTTCAGTTCGATGGCTACACGTTTATGCGGAAGCGAAAAAACCTCGAGCAGGGCTTCGAGGCTGGTTTTATCGGCGACCGGGCGTCGCTCGCCGTTTAGCTGTATCGAGATCTCGGCCATCAAAGTAATTCTGCGATGCCGGCGGTGCGTCGTCAACCCGGCGTTACGACGCGACGAAGTTCGATCTCCTCGCCATCGGCGATGGCTCGAATCAGCAGAGCGGCTCGTCCCGCCTGGAACTGCGGCAACTGCAGATGAACCCGGGCGAGGCCGTTACTGTCAGTTTTTGCGTGAAAGATAACCGGACGGAAACTCGACCCCAGCACTTTGACCATTATCTGAGCGTTCGAGACGACGCGGCGATCGGTCCCGCGACAGATCATTACGGCTAGTGTTCGCCGGTCGCCGCCTTTGAATTTTGCATCGCTGAGAAGTTCAAGGCTGAGTTTTTGGTTTGCCGAGCGTTCCAGCCCGGAAAGTTCGCTGACGACCGCAACCGCCTCCGCTGGAAGTATCTCGATCTCATCATCCTCGATGATGTGAACGTCGTCGATCACAAGTTCATCTTCGAACAGGTCCTCCGGAATAACACGGATGACCTTTTCAGTCTCGACCGTTCCGATCCTGATCGGGGCATGAGTTATAAATGGTTCTGCGACAACTTCGGGCGAGACTGGCGGTGCAACTGCTGGCGAGACCGTTTCGACGGCGGGTTCGGCAGCTTTCGCTTTTGCTCCCGAGGCAGCGCGAGTCATCGCGACCAGATCGCTGATACGGCCGGCTTTGACGGCAGCACACATTAGCTTGTGCTGTCGCGACAGCCGTTCGGTCACTTCCTTTTCGTCGTAATCGACGACCTCTAGATCCTCGTATGTAGATCGTTTACTCGCGAGAATGGTGCCTCGGTCGTACACGAGCGTCATGATCATACGAGCGGGCGCACCTTTATCCTCCGTCTGAACGTGATAGACGGTTCCCTGAAACTCGATATCGGTGTTGAAGCCTGAGATCACAACGCTAATAAATCCAAGAAAGGTGAGGAAAAATGGTGGTTCAAAAGGGCGCGTTACTGCCTGTTTAAAAATTAACACACGGCTTTTCGAAGGGTCAACGAAATAAATGATTTAGCCGCAATGACGTACTTTTCATCGCCTTGACAGTGATACCCGCTTAAACTACGATTTACGTTGAGCCAAAGAACGCATTTGACGTCGCTGGATGAGCTTCATCCGTGGGGCAATTTGCGGTAAAAATCTAAAAAAGATGTCGGAATTCAGCGCATTTGATTATGTTCCGATCGGGATAATGTTCCTGGTCGCAGCGGGGTTTGGCCTTAGCCAGCTCCTGGTGACGCAGCTCATCGGTCCACGCAAGCGCACAGCGACAAAGTTGATGCCGTACGAATGCGGCAAGGATCCGGTCGGCTCGGCCCGTGACCGCTTTTCGATCAAGTTTTACACGGTCGCCGTTGTTTTTCTGCTGTTCGATATCGAAGTTCTTTTTATCATTCCCTTTGCGGTTGCTTTTAAGAGCCTGATCGCGGCCGAGGTGAGCAGCGGCATCTATTATGGAACGATCGCGTTTATCGAGATCATGATATTCGTCGCTACTCTTGTGATCGGATATATCTACGTTTGGAAGAAAGGCACCTTCGATTGGGGCATTCAGGCACGTGCCGAGGCCCGCGAGGAGGCAAAAGCTCTCGCTAAACGGCGTCGCGAAGAAGTCGCCGCGAACATCAGGCTTGCGGCCTAAAGTTTTATATGGGACTCGAGAATACTCTATTCGAATCTTTGCCCGATGTCGTGACCGTCAAGCTCGACGCAGTGGTCAACTGGGCCCGAAAATCGAGCCTTTGGCCCGCGACCTTTGGCCTGGCATGCTGCGCGATCGAAATGATGAATACGGTTTCGGCCCGCAACGACCTTTCGAGATTCGGAGCCGAAACGTTTCGGGCTTCGCCTCGGCAGGCAGATGTGATGATCGTCTCAGGCCGCGTTTCTCGCAAGATGGCGCCGGTACTTCGCAGAATTTACGACCAGATGCCCGAGCCAAAGTGGGTGATATCGATGGGAGCTTGCGCGACCTCGGGCGGGGTGTTCGACAATTATGCGATCGTGCAGGGCGTTGACAAGATCGTGCCGGTAGACATTTACGTGCCAGGCTGCCCTCCGCGTCCGGAAATGCTCGTGCATGCGATCACGATGCTCCAGGATAAGATCATGAAGGAATCGGTCAAGGATCGACGCGACACCTTTGAGATGGAGTCACGCGAATCGATCGTGCCGGGCACTCTGCCGGTCACCGAAGACACTGCATTAGAGCGTGAAATGCATGCCAAGGTCGATGCAGGAAACACTGCCCGACCCTACACCGTGCCGTCGAAGCACGAGAGAAGACGCTCTTCGTAGATCGAACCATATGACTGAGAAGCTCCACGGTTACGTGGAAAAGATAAAAGAAAAGAACGCTGACTGGGTCGTCGCGGTTGCGGAAGGCCACGGAGAGATTACCGTGACCGTTCCCCGCGAAGCCATACTAGATGTCTGCTCATTTCTAAGGTTCGAGCAGGGTTTTGATATGCTTGCCGATCTTTGCGGCGGTGACCGTGGGCCGGAGGAAGATCCGCGTTTTGAGGTCAACTATCATTTGTTCTCAACGGTGCATTACATGCGTCTCCGCCTGAAAGTTCTGCTTTCGGAAGATGATCCAAATGTCCCGACGCTAACTACGCTTTGGCAGACCGCAAACTGGCACGAACGCGAGACGTATGACTTGGTCGGAATCAAATTTACCGGTCACCCCGACCTGCGGCGCATTTTGCTGCCTTCTGATTTTGACGGACACGCTTTGAGGAAAGATTACCCGTTGCGAGGCTACGAGCCCTACAGCTTGAACTAAGTTCAGATTATGGCTACTGCAGTAGAAAATATTCCAAGTCAGCTTGAGGTCATGGACCAGCCTCTCGAGTCCGAGATGACCCTGTCGATGGGGCCGCAGCATCCGTCGACCCACGGGGTTTTGCGCCTCGACCTGAAGCTCGACGGCGAACTGGTCGTCAACGTCATCCCTGACATCGGCTATCTCCACACGGGAATGGAGAAGCTTTTCGAATACAAAAAATATCAGCAGGGCATCGTAATAACCGACCGGATGGATTATCTTAATCCGCTTGGGAACAATCTTGCCTACGTGATGGCGGCGGAGAAGCTGCTCGATCTTGAGATCCCGGAACGAGCTCAGGTGATCCGCGTATTGATGTGTGAACTGCAAAGGCTTGCCTCGCACATGGTCTGGCTGGGAACTAGCGCTCTGGACCTCGGTGCGATGAGCGTATTTTTCTTTTGCTTTCGCCAGCGAGAAAAGATCCTGAACTTGATCGAAGCCGCCTCGGGCGGCCGCATGACACCCAGCTATTTCCGCATCGGCGGGTTGATGATGGATCTTCCTGCGGGTTTTGATAACCGCGTAAAGCAGTTCCTGGACGATTTTCCCGAGGCGCTCAGCACATTTGAGACGCTCGTGACCGGAAACACCATCTGGCAAAGCCGAACGAAAGGAATCGGCGTCATCGAGCGTGACGAGGCGATAAATTGGGGCCTGACCGGGCCGAGCCTTCGTGCAAGCGGCGTCGAACTCGACCTTCGCCGTCACAATCCGTATACGGGCTACGAGAAGTACGATTTTGACATTCCGACCGAAACGGACGGCGACGTATGGAGCCGTTTCCGTGTCAGGATGCGTGAGTTAAATGAGTCGCACAAGATAGTTCGACAGGCATTGGAACGTCTGAAGCCGGGGCCAACCAAGGCTGACGCTCCAAAGATCGTCCTTCCCGACCGCGACGACATGCGAAAGCATATGGATTCGCTCATCCATCACTTCTTGATAGTCGCTGAGGGCTTCAACGTTCCGCCCGGAGAGGTCTATCATGCCATCGAAGCCTCAAAAGGCGAGCTCGGCGTTTACATGAAATCAAACGGCGGCCCGAAACCGGAACGTGTCCACTTCCGCGGCCCTTCATTTGTGAATCTTGCCGCTTTGCCGGTTATGAGTGAAGGTGAGATGGTAGCCGACGTGGTCGCGATCATTGGCAGTTTGGATATCGTGCTTGGAGAGATTGACCGCTAATGGCAGGAGCAACAGCAACAAGTTATACCGATAAGGTTCTCGTGACTGACGAAGTGGCCGAGTTTTCACCGGCCGTCATAGACGAGATGAAGATGCACGTCGCGAAATATCCGGCGGATCGCAGCCGTTCGGCTCTTATCCCGCTGCTCTTTGTCGTGCAGCGTGAACGCGGTGGATGGCTCGATAATCCGGGCGTGAATTTTCTGGCGAAGTTTTTGAACCTCGAGGTAACCGACGTTTGGGAGACCGCGACGTTTTACTCGATGTTCAATCTGCGCCCCGTCGGCCGGCACCATATCCAGATCTGCAAGACCCTGTCATGCAAGATCATGGGCGAGCCAGACATAACGGATCATATCTGCTCAAAGCTCGGCATTCACCCCGGCGAAACCACTGAAGACGGCAAATACACCGTCACCATGGTCGAATGCCTCGGAAGCTGCGGAACAGCACCGATGATGCAGATCGGGTTTGATTATCACGAAGATCTGACGGTTGATAAGGTCGATAAAATTCTTGATTCGTGTCAGTAGCACGCACGTGAGTAGGGCCGCTGACAAGAAAAGTTATGCATTACAAAGTTGCATTGCACCGAACCGAAGAAGGCTACAGCGTCTCGTGTCCCGCTTTACCGGGATGCTGGTCGCAGGGCGATACCGAGCAGGAAGCTTTGGAGAATATTCGAGAAGCGATACGTGAATATCTTGATGTTGTAGATATGAATTTGCTTGATGCAGAAATACGAGAGGTGGAGGTTGCGGCCTAGTGCCGAAGATTGCTGGAATCAATCACCTTCTTGCCGTTCGAGCGTTGGAAAAAGCCGGATTTTGGATAGCCCGGCAGGGAAAACACATTGTGATGACGAATGGCGAACGGATCGTCACTATTCCTCGACACAATCCTGTAAACGCCCTGACCATGGGTGGAATTGTAAAAGATGCGGGACTAAGTGAAGCTGAATTTCGAAAGTTAGTATAGAGATATGACCGACGGCGAGATCATCAAAGGATTGTACGACGCGTTTGCGACTGGTAATGTACCGGCGGTGCTGAGTGCCTTTCACGATAGTATTTCGTGGACCGAAGCGGAAGGGTTTATGTACAGCGGTACTTACGAGGGGCCAAACGGAGTGCTCTCCGGTGTTTTCATGCGGCTCGGCACCGAGTGGGAAGGTTTTTCGGCTATTCCCAACAAGATCGTTGATGGCGGCGATGGCAATGTCATTTCGACGGGGACCTATTCGGGAAAATATTTGAAAACAGGAAAGTCGATGTCAGTTCCCTTTGCCCATGAATGGGAGCTTCGTGACGGCAAGATCGTAAAGTTTAACCAGCACACGGATACGCTGGTAATTGCGAGAGATCTGGGATTGTAAAACGTTGCGGACGATGATGTCCGCGTTCCATTTATGGAGATCAAAGCACTAGGCTGCGAGCCGCTTTCGTTGAGGCGAGTGTTCATCAAAGATGGCCACACGCTGGAAGTCTATAAGAAAGACGGCGGTTACAAGTCGCTCGAAAAGGCTTTTGGAATGACGCAAGACGCGATCATTCAGGAAGTTAAGGATTCTGCACTTCGCGGTCGCGGAGGTGCGGGGTTTCCGACGGGTATGAAATGGTCATTCGTGCCCCGGGATTCGGCGAAGCCGAAATACATCGTCTGCAACGCTGACGAATCCGAACCGGGGTCGTTCAAGGACCGCTATTTGATGGAGTATGACCCGCATGCCCTGATCGAGGGGATGATAATCGCGGGCTACACCCTCGGCTCGAATACCGGCTATGTCTATGGCCGCGGCGAATATCGATACTTACTGGACATAATGGATGTCGCGATCAAGGAAGCTCGCGAAGCCGGCATCCTCGGCAGCAACATTCTCGGCAGTAATTTTTCTTTCGACCTGCACACGCATACCGGTGCCGGAGCTTATATATGCGGTGAAGAGACCGCGCTTCTCAGCTCGCTTGAGGGATATCGTGGGCATCCTCGAATGAAACCGCCGTTTCCTGCGATCGAAGGCTTGTATGCTTGCCCAACGATCGTTAATAATGTCGAGACTTTAACGTCGATCCCGCAGATCATCGAAATGGGCGGCATCGCGTGGCGTGATCTGGGAACAGAAAAATCTGGCGGCACAAAGCTTTGGTCTATTAGCGGCCATGTTAAAAAACCGGGCGTTTACGAACTTCCAATGGGCTATGCCGATATGGAAAAGTTCATCATGGAAGACTGCGGCGGGATGCTTCGAAATAACAAGCTAAAAGCCGTAATTCCCGGCGGCTCAAGTGTTTACATTATGAACACGAGCCAGATCCTCGGGCAGAATGTAACGCTCGACTATGAAGGGCTGGTTGCGGCGGGCTCGATGCTCGGCACTGGCGGCATGATGGTCATGGACGAGACCGTCGACATCATGGAGACGACCAAAAACCTGACCGAGTTTTACAAGCACGAAAGCTGCGGTTGGTGTACGCCGTGCCGCGAAGGCACTGATTGGCTGGTAAAAATATTTAACCGCATCTCGATCGGCGAAGGCCGTCCGGCAGATGCTCAATTGATGCTCGACATCTGCGATAACATCGAAGGAAAGTCGTTCTGCCCGCTCGGCGATGCCGCGGCGTGGCCGATACAGTCAGCGATCAAGCAGTTCCCGGATGATTTTAAGAAATGGCTCGTCAATAAAGCGGGTTCAAACGGCATCGTCGCGAATGTCGAGAATTAAATTTCGATGCGGTAAGTTTTTTTGCATTGAGAGATCAAAGTACTTTAACGTCGGACGCAAGCTCGCGGTCGATGTCGAAGAAATGGGCCATCAGCTTGTTTCGGGGCAAATTTGAGCGAACAGAAAATTCTAAGATATATGATCAGCCCGCCCGGAGATTCGGTTGGGCAAAGGTCACGGAGGTAATGTAATGGGAAAAGGGGATAAACGAACACGACGAGGCAAGATATTCGCAGGCAGTTTCGGTAAGACGCGTCCGAAGAAAAAGCAGTCCGCTAACGTAGCGCCTAGTGAGTCGCCGAAGAAAAAAGGTAAGTAGGTCTTCCTAAATGAAGTTCTCTGATTCGAAGGACACGGGACCACACAGTATGCTCGCTCGCCTTGTGGGCGAGTGGACGGGCACGACCAAAACATGGTTCGAACCTGATGTCGTCGCGGATGAGTCGCCGATGTCGGGCAAAGTGACCTCGATCCTCGATGGCAGATTTATACTGCACGAGTACCGCGGGGGAATTCAGGGCAAACCTTTTGAGGGCATTGCGATCCTGGGATTCGACCTCGCAACTGGAAAATTTCAGTCAGCGTGGGTGGACAGCTTTCATATGTCGTCCGCGATCATGTTCTCTGAGGGTGAGGCAGGTGAGAAATTCTCGGCATTCGGCACCTATTTTACAGGGTCCGAAACACCGCGTTGGGGCTGGAAAACCGAGGTTTCGATAATCGACGACGATAATATCGTCTTTACCGCGTTTAACGTAACGCCGGACGGCGAGGAAGCTAAAGCGACTGAGACACGATATTCGAGAAAGAATTAATGTCAGAACAGATAAAAGTAACAATCAACGAACAGGAGTTCGAAGTCGACAAAGGGGCTCGGCTGATCGAGGTTTGTCGCGAAAAGGGCTTCGGGATACCGTCGTTTTGCTATTACAAAGACCTCGAACTCCAAGCCTCATGCCGCATGTGTCTGGTGCGCATCGAAAAGATGCCCAAGTTGCAAACCTCATGCACGATCACCTGCACTGACGGAATGGTCGTCACGACGCAGAGTGAAGAGGTCGAAAAGGCTCAGCGGGCGATGGGCGAGTTTTTGCTGACAAACCATCCGCTCGATTGCCCGGTCTGCGACCGCGGCGGCGAATGCGAACTTCAGGAAGTCATTTTCGACTGGGGCGATGTCGAAGAGAGGTTTACAGAGGACAAGAATCGGGCGCCGGAAAAATATCTTTCGCCGATCGTCGCCAACGACCCGCAGCGGTGCATCCTCTGCAAACGCTGCACCCGCGTTTGCGACGAATGGATGGGCGAGGACGCCATCGAAGCCGGAAACCGCGGTGCGAACACCGTTATCGGAACTTATGGCGGTTGGCTTAACTGCTCACAGTGCGGCAATTGTATCGAAGTCTGCCCGACCGGAACCCTGCTCGACGGAGTTTATCGCCACGAAACGCGCCCCTGGGAACTCGAACAGACCGTTTCGACGGATGTTTACGGCTCGGACGGAATGCAGATCTCGATCGGCTCGCGGGCCGGAAGGGTTCACCGTATCGTCGCTCGCGATCGATACGTGAACGGCTTGAATGGCGAATTTCTTGATGTTAAAGCTCGGTTCGCACACGAATTCATCGATCACGCAGATCGCGTAAAAACACCGATGATCCGCTATTCCAAGGGAGGAAAACTCATCCCTGCAACCTGGGATGCTGCACTAAAACTCGTCGCCGACAAGTTTAAGAAACACGGGAAAAGCGTCGGCGTGGTAGCGAGTCCGCGACTGACGAACGAAGCTGTTTTCACGCTCAAGAAGTTTGCGACAGACGCTGTAGGGTCAGGAAATTTCGCCGTTTCGGACGCGAGCGACATGTCTGCGGTGTTTGAAAACCTGAGCGTCCCACTTTGCTCGCATAAGGATATTCGCCATGCCTCAACGATCGTCCTGATCGGGGGCGAGCCTGACGAAGAACAGTCGTTTACCGCCAAACAGATCCGCCAGGCTGTTCGTAACGGTGGTGCGAAGTTCGTCTGCGTCAACGAGACGCCGATCAACCTTTCGAGACGTGCAACGCAATTTATCCATATCAATACGGGTACCATCGACGCGTTTGCTTTGATGACGGTCGATCCCTCGCAAGATAATAATATTGCCGCGAAACTGGGTATCGAATCGGCCGCGATCGATGAGCTTAGAAAAACCATCCTAGATTCGCAGGGCGATGTGATTCTAATGCTTGGATCGGAGTTGTCGGTCGCTGCGCAAGCAGTGATCGCCGCGAATGCGGTCAGCCTCGAAGCGGAGGGCCGACGCATTCTGCTTCACCCGCTCGCGCGATACAACAATTCGGTAGGAGCGTTGGACGTGACCGAAGGACGAAGATCGGTCGACGAAGTCGTCAAGGCATCAAAGGCACTGCTCATTGGCGGCAGTCTTCAGGACGCGAGTATATTGAGCGGAAGAGATTTTGTGGTCGTGCAGGAGTTATTCCAGACCGAAACGACCGATCACGCCGACGTAGTATTGCCGGCTGCGAGTTTCGCCGAGGTTGACGGAACTTTTACAAATAACGCAGGGAACGTTCAACGGGTAAGAAAGGCGGTTGATCCGCTCCATCAGTCAAGAGCCGACTGGATGATCACTAGTTTGATCGCAAAGGAGATGGGTGCTCCGATAACGGTGGAACTTTCTGCATCAGCGATATTTAGAGCGATAGCTGACGAGGTTCCGGCATACGCCGGACTTCGTTATCCGGCGATGAAGGATGAATCAACGCCGGCAAAGGCAGAACATCCGTTGAAGAAAGGGACCGACATTTCTGCTCACGTTGAGCAGCTGTCGAAGTTACTTGCCGAGCTTCCCGATTCGGGAGCTAAGATCACTGCCGTACCGCGAGTAGGTCACAAGCTTCACCGTTTAACGACCATGACTAGCAAGACGGCTCAGTTTCACCTGCTGGCACATGGTAATCCGAAGCCGGATAATTTACTCGTATCGCCTCTGGCTCAGTTCGATCTCGAGGGCAATCCGCGTGCTAACGCTGCGGCAGCGGTCGGTGCGGCTGACCGTTCGGTTCCCGCGAAATAGTTAGTTTTTATGGAACAGGTTCTAAAAACCGCATTTCCGTTCATCGTGATCAGCGTCGGTATCCTGCTCGCCTTTCAGGGCGTGTTGATGATCGTCGCCTATACGGTACTCGCAGAGCGTAAGGTTCTAGGCTGGATACAGGGGCGCATAGGCCCTAACCGCGTGGGCCCGTGGGGCGTTCTGCAGCCGTTTGCCGATCTTCTGAAGTTTATCTTCAAGGAAGATCTCGTTCCTGATAAATCGACGAAATTTGTTTATTTCCTCGCCCCGATGGTCGCTCTGACCTGTGCTCTGCTGCCGATAGTTGTATACCCTTTTGGGCCGAGGATCGCAGATCCACTAAGCTGGCTGGTCCCATATGTTTCGGGAATCGCTTATCTCGGCGATGCAGTTGTCTGGATAGCCGAACAAGCTAAGAACATGCCATTGACGATCGCCAGGATCGACGTTGGCGTTCTATTTGTTCTTGGTATTACGTCTGTCGGAGTGTACGGCATCGCGCTGGCGGGTTGGTCATCGAATAGCAAGTATTCCCTAATGGGCGGCCTTCGCTCGTCTGCTCAGATGATCTCATACGAGCTTGCTATGGGAGCGTCGGTTATCGGTGCGGTCATGCTGGCCGGAACGCTCGATCTGAACGGCATTATTCAGGCGCAGACACAATCACCATTTAAGTGGTTTATCATTCCCCAGTTCATCGGATTTATCGTCTTCCTGATCGCGGCATTTGCTGAGACTAATCGCGTGCCGTTCGATCTGCCGGAAGCCGAAACCGAACTTGTTGCGGGTTTTCACACTGAGTACTCCGCCTTAAAATTTGCACTGTTTTTTATGGCCGAGTACGTGAACATGTTCACGGTCTCAGTAATGTGTACGGTATTGTTCCTTGGCGGCTGGTATGTGCCCGGCTTGAGTTACCTTTTCGAAGTTGGCTCGATTCCCTATGCACTCGTGAGCCATGTCGCTTTTATCGGCAAGATATGTGCGTTCCTGTTCCTTTACATTTGGATCCGCGGAACGCTGCCCCGTTTTCGGTTTGACCAGTTGATGAATTTCGGCTGGAAGTTTTTGCTGCCCGTCGCGATTGCAAACGTGATCCTGACGATCGTTGTTGTGTTTTTGTTAAACCGGTGACAGGTAAGCGGTAATGGGTAACAGGAAAATCCTGTCACTTGTCACCCGTCACTCGTTACTATTATGGTTGGTACAGCCCTATTTTTCTTGTTCGCCGGACTCGCGATAGCGTGTGCGATCTCGATGGTCTACCATCGTAACCCGATCTACAGCGCGATCTCGCTGGTCGGCGTTTTCGTAGCTCTGTCGTGCATTTACGTGACGCTAGCTGCCCCCTTTATTGCAGCGGTGCAGATACTGATCTACGCCGGTGCGATCATGGTCCTGGTCGTTTTCGTCATAATGCTGCTGAACCTCGACGAAGATCGGCCGCATTCGAGATTGCACTACCTATACGCACTTGGCGGCGGTTTGGGAGTTTTGCTGCTTGCTCAGACATTCTTTATTTTCTATTCGGTAATGCGTGCACCGAATCTGCCTGCTGATCAAACGGTCAGTCCCGGCGAAACTATGAGCATTGGCAGGGCGATGTACACGGAGTACCTGCTCCCGGTCGAGATCGTCGGGATCATGCTGCTAATGGCCGTTATCGGCGGAGTTATTCTCGTTCGCAAGTTGAACGCTCCGCAGCTCGAACTCGTTGTCGAAAAGGAACTTGAACTAAGAAACGAAGAGGAAGCTAAGGACGGGCTTGGTATAGCCCTTTAATGGTATGGAACCATCGCTGGCCAGTTATCTGGCCCTTTCAGGAATACTTTTTACCATCGGCTGCGTAGGCGTCATGTTCAAACGCAACGCCATCGGGATGTTCATGTGCATCGAGCTGATGCTTAACGCGGTCAATCTAACTTTTGTTGCATTCTCTCGTTACTACGGCGATACGACGGGGCAACTCTTCGTTTTCATGGTAATGGCCGTCGCCGCCTGCGAAGCGGCCGTAGGCCTCGGTATCATCATCGCCTTCTTCCGTAACAGTATGTCGGTCGATGTGGATGATGCGAGTTTGATGAGGAATTAGTTGTATGTCCGCCGTGATCAGAAACGCGAGGGACGGCGACGAGAAAGTGATCGCGAAGTATGCGATCAGGTTATTTGAGCAGCATGTCGATTATGATCCGGAACGGTTCTCGGCATTCGCCACGGTAGAAGGGGCGGAAGGCTTTTATCGCAGCCGCTTTTCGTCTTCCGAAGCGGCCGTTATCGTCGCAGAGCTCGGTAGCGAGATCGTTGGATTCGCTTATGTCGAAAAGGACGATAGAAATTACGCCGAACTTCTAGAGCATGGCGCCTGGTTGCACGATATTTTTGTTGAAGAAACGGTGCGTGCCAAAGGTATAGGCAAGGACTTGATCGAAGCAGCTTTTCGATCCGCGGTCGAACTTGGGGCCAACAAACTTCTGCTCACGGTCGCGGCGAAAAATCAGACGGCAAGTAGCCTATTCGAGAAGGCGGGCTTCCGCCACACGATGTCGGAAATGACGCTGAACGTAAAATGATAGAGAACAACCTCTTAAGCATAATTATTTTCGCCCCGCTGATCGGTGCCGTTATCAATTGGCTGATCGGCGGACGGCTGAAGAACGAGGCGTTTAGCGGACTTGTCGCTTGCGGTTCGATCCTCGTGTCGACGATCGTCGCTTTTTATCTCGCGTTTGTTGCGGGCGGCGGAGCCTTGTTCATCGACAAACCGATCCTCGACCACATTTGGACTTGGATACAGGTCGGCAATTTCCGTGCGGATTTTGCACTCGGAATGGACCGTTTGAGCGGTATTTACGCGTGTTTTATCACGTTCGTCGGGCTCCTGATACACATCTTCGCGACGGGATATATGCACGGCGATAAGGGTTTTTATCGCTTTTTTGCGTATCTTAACCTCTTCATGTTCGCGATGCTCACGCTTGTGCTGGCGGACAATTATTTGCTGATGTTTGTCGGCTGGGAAGGCGTGGGGCTTTGCTCATATTTGCTGATCGGCTACTACATCAAAAAGGACGAAGCTCGGAAGGCCGCAAAGAAAGCCTTCGTGATGAACCGAATTGGCGACTGGGGCGTTCTGGTCGGGATGTTTTTGATCTTTACGCTTACCGGGTCGATCTCGTTTTTCGACAAGACGGTCGACGGAGCTCAGGTACAAAGCGTTTTCAGCTTTGTCCTAGCGAACATGTCGGCCGAGCCTTTTACGTGGGGAGCGATAATCGCCGGTGGCCTGACCTCGGCAGGCGTGCTCCTTTTCGTCGGTGCTACGGGTAAGTCGGCACAGATCCCGCTTCTCACATGGCTTCCTGACGCAATGGCCGGGCCGACGCCGGTTTCCGCTCTTATCCACGCCGCGACGATGGTGACGGCGGGCGTTTATCTCGTTGTTCGTTCGAATGTTATTTATCAGCTTTCGCCGACCGCGATGTGGATCATTGCAGTTATCGGAGCTGCGACGGCGATCTTCGCCGCCTCGATCGCGATCGCCCAAAACGATATCAAGAAAGTTCTCGCATACTCGACCGTTTCGCAGCTAGGCTTCATGTTCCTCGCCGCAGGCGTCGGAGCATTTACTGTCGCGATCTTTCATGTGATGACGCACGCGTTTTTCAAAGCTCTGCTGTTCCTAGGCTCAGGCTCGGTCATACACGGTATGCACCACGAGCAGGACATGCGGAGAATGGGCAACCTGAAAAAGCACATGCCGATCACGTTCATCACGATGGCGATGGGCTGGCTGGCGATCTGCGGTATTCCGATATGGGCGGGCTTTTTCTCAAAGGACGAGATCCTATATAAGACATTCGCCGCGGACAAATATTTTCCATCCGGAGCTTTTCCGGGTGAAGAAATTCTGTGGGGCGTCGCGGTCTTCACCGCAGTACTAACAGCTGTTTACATGACCCGAATGATGGTCATGACATTCTGGGGCGAGGAGCGGTTTCACCATCAGATCGATGGAGAGCACCACGACACCCACCATGATGCGCGCGCTGAGGTAGTGGGAAATGGGACAGATGGCGATGGCGATCACGGCCACGACGATGACGAAGAAGAACATCATCACATCCCGCACGATTTCAAGCCTCACGAATCTCCCTGGGTAATGACAGTACCGCTGATCGTTCTTGCGATTCTTTCTACCGTTGGCGGCCTCATTGGCGTACCGTACGCAATGAGTTCGCTCGTCGGTGTAAAGGACGCCAATGCTTTCGAACACGTACTAGAACCAGTGGTCGCGGAAACCAAGATGGAAACGGCGATCGCTGCTCGTGAGAATGCAAAAGCTCACCTGCCTGAAGTGGTCCAGAAAGAAAGACTGCTCGCTGGCCTTTCGGTGGTGATGGCAATCATCGGTATGGCGATCGGTTGGTTTGCGTTTAGGAACAATCCACTTCGGAAAATGCCGAAGATACTCGAGCAAAAATGGAAGCTCGATGAACTTTACAACGGCTATATCGTCGACCCGATCACGCGACTATCCCGCGAACGCCTGTGGAAGGGTTTCGATGTCGGCTTTATTGACGGCATTGTCAATGGGGTCGGTGGTTTCGTAATGGAGCTAGGCAATGTTGTCCGCAGTGCTCAAGTCGGCTTTGTCCGCAGCTACGCGGCGATAATCGTCATTGGAGCATTGGCCGTCGTAGGATATTTCATTTATTTCGGGCTGAAGCTGGTTGGGTAAGATCAATGGACTTTATTAATTCAAATTTGCTGACGATCCTTATCCTGATCCCCCTGGTTGGAGCGGTATTGACGCTCGGCCATCAGATGTTTTGGAAGCAGGAAGGCCAGCTAAAGTGGCTGACGCTCGGGTTTACGCTCGTCAATTTCGTTGTTTCGCTCGCGTTGTTTTCGTCGTCGGCAAAAGCAGGCCCGAGCGGCTTCTTCTTTGAGCAGAACGTACCGTGGATAAAGGCTATCAATACGAATTACCATATCGGGGTCGATGGGCTCAGTTTCTGGCTTGTAATACTGACGACCTTTATAATGCCCATCGCAGTCATTTCGACATGGCACGCGGTTGAGAAGAAGGCCACAGCGTTTTACATCTTTCTGCTTCTGCTCGAATCGGCGATGATCGGCGTTTTCGTATCGCTCGATCTGCTGGTCTTTTACCTGTTCTTCGAAGCCTCGCTTATCCCGATGTTTTTCCTCATCGGCGTATGGGGCGGCGAAAATCGTATTTACGCGGCAGTAAAGTTCTTTATTTTTACGGCACTCGGCAGTTTGTTGATGCTGGTCGCGATCATCGCCTTGTTCTTTATGTACGCGGATCAAACGGGCCTCGGCGGTTCGTTTGATCTGGTATCGATACTGAACGCGATGAAGGCTGGTAATCTCGTGCTCGGGCCTCAGGCAGGTATGCTCCTGTTCCTCGCCTTTGCACTGGCATTCTCCATCAAGGTTCCGCTGTTCCCCTTCCATACATGGCTGCCGGACGCTCATACCGAGGCCCCGACCGCGGGTTCAGTGATCCTCGCCGCGGTTCTTCTGAAGATGGGAACCTACGGATTGATGAGATTCAATTTCGCACTGTTCCCTGATCAGGCACGGGAAACCGCTTGGATCTTTATCACGCTATCGATCATCGGCATCATTTACGGTGCTCTGGTGGCAATGGTGCAGCCGGATGTAAAGCGTCTTGTCGCGTACTCATCGGTTGCTCACATGGGCTTTGTGATGCTCGGGATGTTCTCGTTTACCGAGGCAGGCATGCAGGGAGCGTTATTTACGATGCTCGCTCACGGCGTGACGACGGGGGCTTTGTTCCTTCTCGTCGGCTTTATCTACGAACGCCGTCACACGCGAAAGATCGCTGACTTCGGCGGTATCGCGAACGTGATGCCGATCTACACCACGATCTTCGTCATAACGACGATGGCTTCGGTCGGGCTGCCATTCCTGAACGGCTTCGTTGGAGAATTTCTGATCATGATCGGGATGTTTCAGTCGCAGGTTCTGAGCATCACCGAATCTATAAATTGGAATTATATCGCCGCGATGGCCGCGGGGACGGGTGTGATATTCGCCGCAGTTTATTTGCTCTGGATGGTACAGCGGGTCTTTTTCGGTAAGGTAACAAACGAAAAAAACCGAATACTCGCTGACTTATCGTGGCGAGAGATCGGCCTGATGGTACCGCTGCTTATCTTGATGGTTTATATGGGCGTTTTTCCGAAGCCCTTCCTAGCCCGAAGTGAGGAAGCCGTCAAGGCTATCAAAGAACGCGTAATGCACCAAGGCGGAGGATCGATCGAGAAAACCGACGTGTTGCCGAATATTCCGGCAACCGAGAATAGATAATGAATACGTTTTTGCTGACAGATTTAATAACGCCGGACGCGAACGTGTCTCTCATCCTGCCCGAATTGATCGTGGCGGTTACGGGTATAGTCGTCATGCTCTACGACAGTTTTGTTCCAAAGCAGCGGATGGTCTCGGGCGCACTTTCTTTGATCGGTCTTGCTGCAGCAGCGATCGTTCTTGGTTCGATGTGGGGGACCGCTGCTCCGACGGGCTGGAACGGTATGATCGCCCACGACAACCTTCGGCTTGGCTTTTCGTTCGTCTTTCTATTCGTATCGGCGATGACCATTCTCGTCTCGACCGTCTGGACCGATCGCGAGGATGTCCCGGTTGGGGAATATCATGCTCTGCTGATGTTTGCTACGTTCGGCATGATGATCATGTCAGCGGGCAGCGATCTGGTTACGATATTCCTGGGGCTCGAAACGCTTTCGATCGCGACCTACGTCATGGCCGGCCTTCGCAAAAGCGATCTTAAATCGAACGAATCCGCGATGAAGTATTTCATCCTCGGCTCATTCGCATCAGCATTCCTGCTCTACGGGATGGCTCTTATTTATGGGGCCACCGGCACGACGCAGATCGCTGAGATCGCCGATAAGGTCGCGAACCCAAACTTTCCCGGCCTTCTCCTGGTTGGCGGAGCGATGCTGCTGATCGGTTTCGGCTTTAAGATCGCGATGGCCCCGTTTCATGTCTGGACGCCTGATGTTTATGAAGGCGCTCCGACACCGGTTACAGGATTTATGGCGGCCGGGCCGAAAGCTGCGGCTTTCGCATCATTTTTGAGGGTTTTTGTCCTTGGATTCCCGCTAGTCGCGGGTGCTCAGGCTTCCGGCTATCTGCATCAATCGTGGATCGGAGCGGTTACCGTTATGGCGATGGTAACTATCATCGTCGGAAACGTCGCCGCTATTATGCAGGACAACGTCAAGCGAATGCTCGCTTACTCGTCGATAGCTCACGCGGGCTACGCACTTGTCGGCTTCGTTGGAGCGGGTCTCGCAAAATCGACGCAGGCTCGTGACGAGGCGATCGCGGCCGTGGCGTTTTATATGCTTACCTACGCGGTCACAAACATGGGAGCATTCGGCATCGTTACACTTCTCGCTCAAAAGAACGACAGGAGAACGGAATTCGAGGACTACAACGGTATCGGCTTCAAATCCCCTGTGCTCGCGTTCTCATTATCGCTTTTCATGCTGTCGCTCTTCGGTTTGCCATTGACCGCGGGATTTATGGGCAAGATCCTCGTATTCCGTCCGGCTCTCGAATCCGGCAACACGCTCGTCGCCGCGCTGGTTGTCGTCGCCGTCATCGGCTCAGCGATCTCAGCCTACTATTATCTGAGACTGATCGTGGTAATGTTCTTCCGCGAGCGAACGACGAGCTGGAGTGATCCTAAGATCCCGGTCCCGCTCGCCGCCGCCCTTATCATCACCGTAATCGGTGTATTCTATTTGGGACTTTTCAGCGGCGGTCTTATCGAGAGATTTTCGCAACCCGGTGCTCCGGCGGTGATCGCGGCTGAGAGATAATGCAGCTGATCCCGACGATCGCGTCAGCCCTCGGCGACGAATGGCTGCCCCAAGTATATGCGAGCAAGGTGCGTACGCAGAGAACACGCTCACTCTCGATCGAGGTGCCGCTCCGCGAGAATGTTTGTACCATCCAGTACACCCTGCTTGGTATCGAACTAAAGGTCGGTCGACGACGCTTCGCTTGCCCCGATCTCGCAACTGCTCGTTACATGCGGATCTTTGCTCGCATCGGATGTCGTGATTTTGCAATTCCTTACGATATAACGCGGATATCCGCTGCCGCCGATGAACTTGAGACTTCGTGGCAAAGGTCGCTGATCCTCCTCGCCGAGCACTCCGTTAACGCGCCTCTAAAAAGTGCGATCCTTTCGCGTTCAAAGCTCATCAAATCAATAAGGCTTGAGATAGCAGAGATCGGGCCGGGGGAAATAATGCCCAAGTTTGACCGCCCAACGAGGCACCAGCAGGGTTAAAACAGCTCCGAAAAGGTTGGAGCATTTCGTATTGATGTTATACTTAGGGGATGCGTGAAAGACGCGCGTAACCAGGATTTAACAAGTATGTTCGACGCAGTGGCCGAAAAGACGGAACCAGAAAAACTTCCATTCCCTTACAACAAGAGCACATACTGCCGCTATGAGCCGATCGAGAAGCGCATCGAGCACGCCAAGGTCCTGATCGTAAACAACCTGCTACGCTACGAATCTGACCTATCGGAGCTGGCACACAAGGACTGGAACGGAACGACCGAGGCCAAACTCGCGTTCGAGCGAAAGGTGGCCGGGATGGCGTGCAACAACATTGCCCAGAACGTAATTCGCCTGGTTCAGAATCCGAAGACCATGACCGTGCACCTCTCGGAGATCGCCGACGCGGCCGAAAAATTCCGACCGGATGCGATCGTCATGAGCGGAACTTTCGCAGATTTTGACTACTACAATCCTGTCCATATTGAGGCTTCAAAGAAGTTTCTAACCACTACCAGCATTCCCATACTTGCTATTTGCGGAGCTCATCAGCTGGTTGCGATGGCCTTTGGGTCTGAGCTGCGCACGCTCGATAATCTCGCCGTATCGGACAAACGGACCGGACGCCTGGTCGAGTACCAGTATCGTTTCGTAAAGATCGTAGACAAGACTGACCCTATATTCGAGGGGAATGATGATGTAGCATCCGGTGTTTGGCAGGATTACACTACTGAGGATCATATTCTCCGCGTATGGCAAAACCACGGGGTTCAGGTAGTCGGTGTTCCTAGTGGATTCAAGCTGCTTGCGACCTCATACCTTTGCAAGAACCAAATGATGGTGAAGCGAGAAGATGGGCAGTTGATCTATTGCGTTCAGTTCCACTTGGAGAAGTCATTCGAAGACTGGTCGAAGAATCCTACTAGGTGGGAGCATCCAAATGAATCGCGGGACGGCCGAATATTGTTTGAGAATTTTCTGAAACTTGCTCTCGAACATGCTTCAAATGTCTCGGCCTAAGCCGCAGGCTTATCCAACCCCAGATCTAGTTCGTGCGTCCAATTTTCAATTAAAGGGCAGTTTCTACGTTTTCCTAATGCGTGATAGCATTGTTGAATTCCGCTTGCATAGCCTCGGGGAAGTTTTTTTGGGAGATCGATATATGAAATACGTCTGCAGCTTTCTTTTTCTCACGTTCATTATCCTAGGTACACTAGCAGCTCCTACTTGGGCTCAAACAGATGAGTTGCGGGTGGCTACTGGTTTACCTATTAAGATCGGCGAACCTGCGGTCTTTGGGCAGGTATCGATCCGTCGTTTGGGCGAAGGGGAACGTAGACCGGTGATCTTTGTCACGCTGATGGAGGGCGGCTCGCAGGTCGACCGGACTCAAGTAGATCGGAACGGCTGGTACATGTTCAGACGAGCTCTTCGCGGAAACGGCACCTTGATCCTGGAAATAGATGACCACGAATACGGAAGGCTGCCCCTTGCGGTGGGAGGAAACCCTCAGATCCGGCAGGACTTTCAGCTCGATTGGCAGGAGTTCAAACGGCAGGCATCTCCGGGTGTGGTGTCGGTGAAGGACACGTATTCTAGGAACGCTGACGCGACGAAGGCGTTTGATGCCGCTCTTGGCCATTTGAAGAACAAGAATCTAGACAAGGCTGCGGCCGGGTTTCGGGACGTCATAGCCAAAGACCCAAAAGATTATGTAGCATGGACCGAACTTGGCACGATCTATTTCAAACAGAATAATCTCAACGATGCCGAGGCCTGTTACTTCAAGGCGATCGAGCAGAAGAACGACTATTTTGTCGCACTTTTGAACCTTGGAAAGCTCTACGTTTCCCGAAAACAGGCTGACAATGCTGTGATGGTTCTATCCAACGCCGTAAAAAGCAATGCAGGTTCGGCAGATGCTCAGCAGTTTCTTGGGGAGGCCTACTTGCTTGCAAAGAAAGGGTCACTCGCGGTCAACCACTTGAATGAAGCGATACGGCTCGCTCCTGATGAGATGGCGGAGGTCCATCTCCGCCTTGCAGCTCTCTACGATGCGGCAAAAATGAAAGACAAGGCGGCGGCAGAATACAAGCTTTTCCTTGCGAAACGACCTACACACGCCGAAAAAGATCGGTTCGAGAAATACATCACTGAAAACGGTAAAAACTAGAAAAACCTAATAAGGAAAAAAGGGGCTACCGGTTTCGGCAGCCCCTTAGTTTTGTGCAATGCTTTCAGCTTAGAAGTCGTAACGAAGTGCAAACTGCATGACTCGCGGACTGTTACGCTGGAAGGTGTAACGACCAAAGGTGGTAGGGGCTGAGGAACCAGTGTAACCAATGGTCGCGTTGCCCTGACCGCCAAAGAATGGCGTGTTGGTCACGTTAAAGGTCTCCCAACGGAAACTTAACTTGTGTCCTTCTTTCCAAGGCATATCAAACGATTTGCCAAGACCGGCATCGATATTGAAGGAACTTGGGAAACGGATCGCGTTTCGCGTTCCAGTTTCGCCCGGGTGGGGGGTGCGGAACGAGGCGTATGCCGCGTCTGCATCAGCAAAAATGTTCGGAATATCGCAACCTGACGTGCAAGATGCAGAAGCTTCACCGTAGTAGGTACCTGTCTGTATCGGTCGTACAAGTGTGTTGTAGCTTCGGATCTGCCAGTTGGTTTGCCAACCGGTAGAATCGAAGAACCCGCCCGTGTACGGAGCACCCGAGTCATAGCGGAAAATTCCGCTCAGCTGCCAGCCGCCGACCAAGGCGTTAAGCACCTTGTTCATACCGCTGCCAAACTTGCGTCCCCGTCCGACCGGAAGTTCCCAAACGCCGTTGAAGTTAACCATGTGTTTCAGATCAAAATCCGAAACTGCACGCTGATCCTTCAAACGGAACGCGTTCAGAATGAACGTCGTACCAAAAAGTCCGCCAGTCTGAAGACCCGACGAATCGTCGAGCGACTTACCATACGTATAGTTGAAATCCCACGTTAAGCCCGATGAAAGTCTTTGGCGGAATGTCAGTGTTGCAGCATGATAATCAGACGAGCCGACAGTTCCGAATGCCGAAAGTGCATCATACTGGCCCTGGAAGAAGTAGCGGCTACCCGTAAATTGATCGAGAAGCTGCATTGTGTAGGTCCAGTCACCTGCATTTGGCTGGAGGCCATAAACCGCCTGCGCGTTGGTACAGCCGGTTCCGGTCGCTCCGCCAGTACCAGTCGGACAACCAAAGATCGCTCCGAGCGAGCCTGGTGCCCACATATTGTTATAGAACGCAAGATTCGGAACAGTTGTCGCGGAAGCATTAGCCTGAAGCAAACGATCCAGGATCGTCCCAGCTTCGTTGTAGCTCATTCCACCACGCGGATCACGGATGTCGCGAAGCATCATAACGTCTCGACCTGCAAGCAGCTTGCGTGCGAGGCGTCCGACATAGGCAGCATCCATCCAAATGTTTCCTGGCAGACGTCGACCGTAGCTGAAGTTCCACGAATAGTTAATTGGCGATTCGAGGTTCTGGTCAAGCGATGTCTCGATCTTTCCAGTTCCCGGATTGCGAACCGGAGCAGTCTGCGGGAATGTAAGCGTTCCCGGGATGATCAGGTTCGGTAGGTTCCTGATTGACATGCTCGGACCGGTATAGAGGGGTGCCGGGTTGGTCGTAAGGTTGTACGTGTTAACGTTGATCGCCGCCGAGGATGAGAAACCAAGAGTGTTGGCTCCATCCCAGTTGGTTGCGAGCTGCTGGCCAAAGTAGTCATTTGTTACCGCGATACCCGCGCGGAAAACTGACTCCGATGATTTACCGAACATTTTGCCTAAAGCACCCGAAGTGAACTCAGGCGACCAAGCAATAGAAAAACGTGGCTGGAAGTTGTCCTTGTCCATCTTATAGATGCTGTCAAGGCCATTAGCCTTACCGGCTAGACGTACCGAGAGGATCTCACGGTAGTTTCCACCGATATTCATCTGCTGAATAGTGTTTTCAAGATAGGTTGAGAGCGGGATCGATGGAACTGTCTCATACCCCGATGTCTCATAGACCGGAACACTAATCCCATACCGCAACCCGGCGGTGATCGTTAGGTTAGGACGAGCCTTCCACGAATCCTGAATATAGAAATCATATTCTTCGGTCTTGAACTCGCGCTCGATCGCCGTGTTCGCAGGAAGCAGTGATCCGTCGGTCCTAAAGTTAAAGTTTGCACCATATCCGCTCAAGCGACCGATCAAAGCAACAATTGCACCCTGAGCCGGAACGTCCCAGGCAGAAGCGACCGAACGGGTAGAGCCGGTCTGGGCAGTGATGTACTGATTGATTGCCGTTCGTGCGATGTTGCTTGGATACGCACTCGGGTTGGTAATGCCGTTGTCAAAAGCTCGTGCAAAATTTGCTCGGGCGTTTCTGATCAGGCGAATATTTGTTCCAAACTGAAACGTGTGATTACCGCGGATCCAGGTCAGGTCATCCGTGATGTTCGTCGTGGGGTTAACACGGCTAAAGGTTCGAGCAAAGAAACTCGGCTGAAAGATGTAACGGAAAGTCACTGCCGGGTCAGACGAGTCGCCCTGAGCGCTGAATGCGAGGCGGGTCAACCCGTAGCTGAATCGGTTAGTGAGGTTGCTGTTAACCAGCCACGTATGCGTTGCTGAGAAACCAAGAGGATGACTCCATGTATCAGTGGAAGGCGTATCTGGAAAATACGGAGCGGCCCCCGCCAGATCCTGCTGATAGTTTCCTCTGAAAGAGACCTGATGTCGCTGATCGCGGGTGACCATCCAGTCAAAGCGGGCGGTGTGCGAATTCTGCTTTACAGGGGCGGGAGCATTAAACCGGAAACCGCCGGAGTTGCGTCCATCACCTTGCGTGCTGTCATTTATCGGATAACGCTGAGCGACGCCTGCAAAGAGCGTCGGCACCAGCGGGTTAACGTCAACCATTGCAACGCCGCCGATGGTCATCGTATTGATCTGCGATGAATTAATGGACCAATTTTGGCCGGTGTTGTCGACAAACTGAATTATTCCCTGTCCAAGGGTTGCGGTCGGCACCAAGCGAGAAACTGACGATCCCTTCGCCTCGCGCATTCCTTCATAATTGTAAAAGAAAAAGAAGCGATCCTTAACGATCGGGCCGCCGAGGCGTCCGCCGAACAAGTTACGAATAAGCTGAGGACGAGCGACGCCAGATCTGTTGTTGAACCAGTCGTTCGATGTAGTTACCGTATTGCGGTGATAATTGTAGAGGGCTCCTGAAAATTGATTCGAACCACTCTTGGTGATCAATGAGATCTGAGCACCAGACGAACGGCCCTTTGAAGCATCAGGATTTGACGTGGTAACGCGAAACTCATCTACCGAGTCAGGGTTAACGCGGATAACAGGCGCAAAAGCCGATGCGTCCTGCTGGTTGTTCACGTCAATACCGTCAAGCGTGATATTTGCTTGATCAGAGCGTCCGCCGGCGACCGAACCGTCTGGCGTAACCGCAGCTTGAAGACTAAGCAGGTTAGCCACGTTGCGGCCCTGAAGCGGTAGCTGCAGGATCTGCTGAGAAACAAAGTTGTTTCCGAGACTCGCATCCTGCGTGTTTACGATACTTTCGAGTCCAGCGGCATCGACGTTTACAACCTCGGTCACCTGCCCGATCTCGAGCGCCACGTTGATCGTTGCCGAGCTGTCAACTAGGGCCTGAAAGTTAGAGACACTGGCTTTCTTGAAACCACTCATCTCAACTTCAATGCGATAGGACCCAGGGGTAACGGACGGGAACGTGTAGTTTCCAGAATCATTCGAAACTACGGTTCGGGTGCTACCTTGCCCACTTATCAATTTGACCGTCGCCCCAGTCACAGCATTACCTTGCGGATCGGTAATTGCCCCGGTGACGACCGATGTACCAGCCTGCGCCAAAGCTGACGCAGAAAAAAGTACGATCATCAGAGCCGATGTTAAAAAACTAACCATCAGGTTCTTTCTCTTCATACATTTCCTCCTGAATTTTTCCTCTAAGAAAGCCGCCCCCGGTTGGCCCGGTACGACCAAGAAACCACCAAGACGATCACACAAAATTCTTCGATCTGAATAAGTGTTCGCGTCAATCACAGGACCGGAACAAAAAAGAACACTCCACATGTCGACGGCACTCCCGCAAAAGAAGTGCATCTTTCATGATCGCGTTGCCTATTTTGTCCGTCACAATAAGTTCGTGGATTAGCAGAATTACCAAGGCACAGACTGTGCCAGTCGGGCGTCTAAGAAACTACGCGTCAGCATTTAAGTCCGAAAGGCAATGAAAGTCAGTGAAAAGCGTCAATAGGCAAGGATTTGACGCCATATCATAAAGTCCGAAAAACAAACGAACATACTGCTCCGTCCATCAGGAGCGGCATAATTGCGTAGTTTTATGGACGATTTTTCAAATTTTTGAATATTTTGTTAACAACTTAGGCTTGCCTACGTCTGGGCCAACAGCCGCTCAAGATTTTTTGCAGCGGTCGCCGCCATCCCTACCGCTGACGGAATAGTAGGGGAGTCAGTTCTGGCAACATCTCCGATAGCGAATACCAGAGGTATCGAAGTTAGACACCTTGAATTCACGTCGATATAGCTGCCCGGCATCAAACTTAGCTCTTCAGAAAAGAGTTCTGAATTTGGTTCTACGCCGATCCGGATCAGAGCAAAGTCACTCGGTAGAGTCCTCAATTGCTGCTTACTACCTTGCGAGACAACAACGCCTTCCAAGGAACGACGGCCCGAAAAGCTCAATATATTTGTTCCAAACAGGAACTCAACGTTTTTCCTAGCTTTGGCTTCAATCACAAACTCTTTCCTAGCGGAGAACTCGCGCCCGCGATGAACCACAACGACTGATGCGGCTTGATCGCCGAGAATTATCGCATTCTCGAGGGCCGCATCGCCCCCGCCTACGATAACAACTCTTGCCCCTTTAACCGTTTCTCTTTCCAGTTTCCCCGACGATAGAATGCCCTTCCCCTGAAAATCATCCTCACCCGGGATATTGAGCCTTCGTCTCCGCACGCCGGTCGCGATGATCATTCCTCGACCAGAATATGTTGTTCCGTCACTGATAGCGATCGTGCGCTCGCCAAGATTGACGCGTTCGATCTTGTTCCCGGTCAATACGGTGACCGATCTCGCATGCACCTGCTCTGCCAATTTCGAAATGAGGTCCATGGGTAAGATCGAGACAACTCCGGGAAAGTTTTTGATCGCGCCGTGCGTCCAATTTAGTTGGCCGCCCAAGCGCTCACTATCTTCGATCAAAACGGCACTAAGCCCAAGGTCAGTGCACCAGAGAGCCGCCGCCAGGCCTGCCGGTCCGCCGCCAATGATCAAAGCATCAACTATTATGGGTACTCTATTTTCCATGTCGCGATTACGATTTTTTGTTAGTAAAAAGGTACCAAAGATTGTCACTCGGCGAAATCTGGTTTTTGCACCCTCATTCAGACTGTTAAAGCTAACATGTTGATTTAGTTGGGGTTATAATATTTGTAGGCATTATTCCTAATTGATCTAGTCCATTTCGCCGTGGCACCCATTTTGCATTTGTTCTTTACGCGGAATTGGGCGCCCGTCCGTTTCTGCCAATCATTCCCACGAGAATTATAGCTTGGTGGCCCCCCGAAAAACATTAATATGAGATTAGAACTCGAACCTAGAGCCGTCGCCTTCCCTTTTTCTACAGATGCCGATCAAAACGAAAGCGCGTTCTCAACAACCTCATGGGATTTTGACTCCCTCCTGAAGAAGGGCGTCGCCTCTGCCCAAACTGGCGACCGTGATCAGGCGCGCAAATTGCTTTCTCAAGCGTCGGCGATCAATCCGGCGAGCGAAGACGTATGGATGTGGATGGCATCCATAAGCGATTACCCGGAGGAACTTCTAGCGTTCCTTAATCGCGTTCTGGAAATAAATCCTGAAAATCAGAAAGCTTCCGAGTGGCGAGTTCAGACCAATTCTTTGCTGGCCAAAACATTTGTTCAACGTGCTCTCGGGGCTAGAAACGACGGATCAAACGAGTTGGCAGGCCAATTCCTCGACCAATCTCTTGCACATGACCCTTCGTGCGAAGCAGCCTGGTATTGGAAAGCCTCACTCGCCGAAAGCGATGAGCAACAAGTTGAGTTCTTCAAGAAGGTCCTTGCTATAAACCCCGAGAATACGGACGCCGCCGAGGCTATTAGGCGGATCGAAGACTCGAAGGTCGAAAACGTACTAGAAAGGGCCCGAGTCGTTCTCTCCGACGGATCGCCAGCCTTGGCAGCCGAGATGGTCAAACATCTAACAGAACACGAATCACCCGATGTTCGCGAGGCCGCGCTGGTGATAATGGCCGTTACCGCTGATACAGACGATGAAAAGTTAGAGCTTTACTCTCGTGTCCTGGAGGAAAATCCAGATAACCTGGAAGCTCGGAATGTCATCACATCGATCAAAAAGGCGCGAGCCGCCGCTGCTTTTGATGAAGCTAGAAAGGCAGCAGCCGAGGGAAGCCGTTCAACGGCCATTAGAATTCTCGAAGATCTGTTAGCAGAAACTCCGGACTCGGTCGATGCCTGGCTTCTGATCTCACATCTTTCGACGTCACTGGATGAAAAGATCCAGGCACTTGAAAAGGTCCTCGAAATAGACCCCGCAAACACTGCGGCCCAGTCGGGGCTCTCCTTCCTTTCTCTAACGTTTGGCTCGAGCAAAGAGGAAACCAGCGTTCCGCTTGAAGCATCCTCGGCGGACGAGATGCAAGTCGACGCCTCAACTCTTGAAGCCAGCGCAGAATCGGTCGATCTCGCTCCAGAGATCGAGGAGGAGGAGGAGGTTTTTACCGACGAATCGGTCGAGGAGTTTCAACCGTTCGAACACTCGCCAGAGTCCGTCGAGCTTTCATCTCGCGACACCGAAGTCGTTACCCTGCAAGAACCGGTCGAAGAATCGATTAACAATAATCAAGTCGCACCGGAAATGCCGGAGGCTTACGAATCACCATTGCCAGATACACAGCCGTCGGCTCTCGATGTTTCCACTAAGTCGGAACCAACCCGCTCGGTCGAGGAAATGTTTGGCGAATTCGAGACCAGGACGGATCCGGAAAGCGAAACGGTGGAAAGTTTTCCGCCTTTCGCAACACGACCGCTCGCAAACGATCCTTTTGCCGCCGAGGTCTTCGACGTGCCGGAACCTAGGTTCGAAGAAGTAGAAAACCCCGCTGCCGAATCCGTATTTCCAACCATCGTCTGTTCATTCTGCTCATCAGCAAACGATCCGCAAGCGATCGAATGCTCTGGGTGTTGCGCTACGCTGACGCTTACCGATATCGATAGATTACTTCTTGGCACCAATGCAAACAAAGAGGTCGTGCAACACGCTGTTACCGCAATGGAAGCCGAGTGGAATACTCGCGAATTCACGACGGGCGAGTTTGTAGCTCTGAGCCTTGGACATTTTAATCTCGGAAATCCAGAGAATGGCTTCCGCTACCTGCAAGAGGCATCGCGTCTCAATCCAAACGATGTCATCCTCAGCGGACACGTGAATACGGTTGCGATCCGGCTCGCCGAAATGCAGCGTCAGAGTGAGATCCATCAGTCAATGCCTAGGGGCAAAACGATCCTCGTTGTAGATGACAGCCCAACGGTTCGTAAACTGATCTCAGGAAAACTTGAAAAATCGGGCCACAATGTTGTGTGTGCTGTTGATGGCGTCGACGCTCTCGTAAAGCTCGAAGAAGGTATGCCTGACCTCGTGCTGCTAGACATCACCATGCCGCGAATGGATGGGTACGAAGTCTGCAAACAGATCCGGGCGAATCCTGCGGGCAAGAATCTGCCGGTCGTTATGATCTCGGGCAAAGACGGGTTCTTCGACAAAGTTCGCGGCCGCATGGCCGGTACATCCGGCTATGTAACCAAGCCATTTGGTCCGGAAACACTCATGAAGGCCCTTGAAACCTACCTTGTTCCTGACGATGTTGTCGCCAATCAGTAGCCCCGTCATCACCTCCGATACCCCTCCTGCGGCACAAATGGACCGCGATAAACTACAAACCTTTGTTATGGCTGCAGAGGACGATCTAGCATCCGTCCGAAGCAGCCTTCTTATCATCGCCCAGTCGGGTGATCCTGTTGAACTTTCGGTTCCGCGGGGCGCTCTTGCTCGTCTGCGATCCAATGCAAAAGAAAACGAGCTGACAATTGTTATCGATCTCTGCAAAGAATGCGATGAAGCACTCGAACACCTTTTAGCGAGCGGCAAGGTTTCGCCAGGTGCCGCGTACGCCGTTCTCGACATAGTCGCCCGCATCGAGGCGGCAGTTTGGGACGTTCCTATTCAGGCCGAGGATTTCCTAACTGATGTTGGTGACTTCATTGATAGATCCTTCGATGTCCTTATCGTGGATAAGCCAAGTGTCAACACGCCCGAAGCCGTTGAAGACTTTGAGATCGATGAAGAAACGTTAGACATATTTCGAAGCGAAGCTGACGATCTGCTCTCAAATATCGCTGAGAACCTTGGCATTCTTTCCGCCCGAGCTGATGATCAGAATGCCCTCTGGGAAGTCCGCCGCAACGCTCATACTTTCAAGGGTGCGGCTGGGATCGTCGGTCTAAAGGATGCCTCTGAGGTCGCCCACCGAATGGAAGACCTGCTCGACAAGTTAGTCGAGATGAGCTCGGCCGCAGGTCCGGAGGTTCTAACATTTCTTATTGCGTCTTCCAAGAAACTAACAGCCATAACGACCGCGAAAGATGATGAAAATGGCGCGGAATTAGATACTTTGTACCGAAATGCGTTGGCGGCACTTTCCAGTTCTGGGATCAAACTCCCAGCCCACGCAGCCCAACTCCCTCCCGAACCAGCTAATCCGAGGCCCGATGCCGTCAGATCCACGACTACGCCGATAGTCCGTGTATCGCTCGAACGACTCGATGAGCTTATCAAGATCTCAAACAGCCTGATCGTCAATCGGTCGGCGATCGAAGAGCGGATCTCAGGACTTGAACCCCTAATCGAGGGATCTAGAGAAACGGCTAAAAAATTCAAAGATCTATTCGACGCCCAAAGATGGTTGACTGATGAGATACAGGCTAAGCTTCTGCAGATCAGAATGGTGAAGTTCGGCACGCTTGAAACTCGCCTCAGCCGCAATGTGCACGTCACGTGTACCGACGAAGCCAAAAAGGCCGTGCTTGAGATCGAGAACGGCGAAGTCGAGATCGACACTCAGGTCATCGATACGCTTATCGAACCGCTACTGCATCTTTTGAAGAACTCGGTCGTTCATGGCATCGAGGATCCAGAAACGCGCCGGCTCCTCGGCAAGCCAGAACGAGGTCGGATCACCGTCAAGGTAGAATCTGCAGACGGCATCGTCACGCTTATAACTAGCGATGACGGTGCAGGCATCTCACCGGCAAAGCTCAAGGAAAAGGCAGTACGCAGCGGCATAATTACCGAGCACCAAGCCATGTCGATGAACGATCGGGACGCTATCTACCTTATCTTCGACCGCGGACTAACCACCGCTGAGAAGATCGACCTTAACGCTGGCCGCGGCGTCGGAATGAGCATCGTGAAAGAAGCTATCGAAAGTCGGGGTGGTACTGTGAGCGTTCTGACCGAGCCACAACGCGGCACGACATTTATCATTAATTTGCCCATCGCGAATACCCGTTCTGAAGTCGTAACCGCACCTGAAGCAGAGGCTCTGCCCCAAGCTCCGCTGGTACTTATCGTCGATGACAGTGCCAGTATCCGTCGGCAATCTACCAAGATGGTCGAGCAGGCAGGACTTCGCGTTATCACTGCAAATAATGGCGCTGAAGCACTCGAATTGCTGCTAAACGGCGACTGGGAACCAAACCTGATCTTGTCGGACGTCGAAATGCCGCAGATAGATGGCTGGGGCTTTCTGGAGTATGTCAAAACCGATGAGAATTTTGGCCACATACCAGTCGTCATGGTCACCTCGCTCGACGCCGCTGAGCATCGAAACCGGGCGGCAAGCCTAGGCGCGAACGACTATCTTATCAAACCCCTTCGTGATGCCGATCTCACGAGGGTAATCGATACATTTCTCAACACGGCCGCCTAACGAACAGGCGGCTTGCTGGGCCGGACCTCGACCTTGCTTGGCAGCGTTCTGGAGTTCATTCTTAACAGGTCAAGCACTATCTCTGCCACATCCTCGGGCTGTATCTGCCACGCTTTTTCCGCTGATGGTGTGTCGTTTCCAAACGTTGTATTCACGCTGCCCGGACAGATATAAGAAACCTTGATATTGTCCTGTCGCACTTCCTGCATCAGCGCTTCCGTAAATCCATTTAATCCGAATTTGGAGGCGTTGTACGCTGCCATTCGCGGGTGGGCATTCTGGCCCGCGAGGGACGAAATATTGATAATGTATCCGCCCCCGCGTTTCCTAAGCTGCGGCAAAGCGAAGTGGCAGGCGTAATATACGCCGAAGAGATTGGTTTCGAGCGTCGCCCGAAACTCTTCCGGCGTAATCTCGTCGACGGTCTTCCCCATGATGCCAATTCCCGCATTGTTGATCAGAATGTCGATACCGCCCATCACTCGCTCGCAATCGGCAAGTGCTAAACGCACCTCTTCCTCATTCCGAACATCACAATTACGCCCAAGAATATGACCGAAGGGTGCGAGTCTTTGTAGGGCGGATTCTACATCCGGGATAGTCCGGGCACAAACAAAAACGCTCGCTCCGGCCTTAAGCAGTCTTTCGGCTATAGCGTATCCAATGCCCTTGCTACCGCCGGTAACAAAAGCGATCTTATTTTTTAATTCCATTGATTTGTGTATCGTTTGCTGGCGCCTCGCCTGGAGTTTAAGCTACTTTTCAAAAATCCGTGCAGCTGTGAACTTGTTGTCCTGCACCGTATCGACCTTGTCAGGCCATCGAAATGACGGCGACCTTTTGCTATCTATTTCGTGATAAATGATCGTTATCCCATCCCGCTCTTCGCCCACGATCCTAAAGGCAATTATCACATCACGCCGGTCGTCGAAAGCGAGTTCATTGTAAGCAAATCCCTCGACAGCTTTGTACAAGGTTCCATTGTACGCAGCGGATCGAAGCAAATAAGTCGTGCCCATTTTGGCCTCGACAGAGCGGGAATAGACAAAACCGTCGTAGCTTTTACCCGCAGCAAATGCTCGATCTTCCTTTATCGCCTCAATTAGGTCGGGCGTTAGCTTGTACTCGCGCAGAAACCTCATACCGCGAGTCTGTGCCGAGACCTCATTTATTGGAACATCACCGACATCAACCAGGATCCCGCGAACCATTGATCCAAGAGCCTTAAATGCACCGCCCGAGAATGTTAGATCTGAAAGTCGGGCTATTCGGTGATTTTTCGTTCGAAAAGAATACGACGATCCGCCGCCCGGCATCGAATATTTCAGACAGTGCTCCGAGGCAACAACGATCACGGAGTTGTCGGCACAGCCCATATCCGGGATCAGCTTGATGATCCCAGTTTTACCTCGCTTGAGAAAAGCTCGAAAGTCAGATCCAAGTTGTTGCGAGGGTCGGAGTAATTTTTTCTCTTCACTATTGGGTTCACGATAAAGCGCTTCTATCTGAAGTCTTATCGCCTGTTGCTGCCGGGCTAGGTCCACCCGACCAAAGCGAGCATCCCTGGCCCCTTTGAGATTCGCATGCCGGCGAGCGTCCTCTTCGGCTCGGCGGACCGACTCGTAAACGTTCGGTGTGGCCGCAGGAGCAGGCGGCGGCGTGCTTGGCGGGTTTTGTCCGAGGGCCGTTGCCTGAGCGAGAAATACCACTAAGGTACTAGCCAACGTGTGCGCAAGAAGGTTCATCCATGCCTGAAAACCGCATTTCATAGCTTATTCTTCAGAAGTTCGTTCACGACCTTCGGGTTAGCCTTGCCTTGTGATGCTCGCATCACTTGGCCGACAAAGAAACCGAAGAGTTTTTCGTTTCCGCCTCGGTATGCCGCGACGTTTGCTTCGTTGGCTGCCATCACATCTTCGATGATCTTCTCGATGGCACCGATGTCTGAGACCTGTTCGAAGCCCTTTTCCTTAATGACCTCAGGAGCCGGTTTTCCGGTGGCAAACATCTCGATCAGCACTTCTTTACCTTGACTGTTGTTTATCGAACCCGAGCTAATGGTGATCAACAATTCGGCGAGGTCCTCTGCCGTCAGCAGACTTTCAGTTATCGCCTTGCCCGAGTTATTCAGCTCGCGGGTCAGCTCGCCGAGTATCCAATTTGCCGACATCTTCGGATTTGCGGTGATCCGCGAGGTCGTTTCGAAATAAGCGGCCAGATCCTTATCTGAGACGAGCTGCGAGGCGTCGGCAAAAGTTACGCCGTACACTTCAATGAATCTGTCCCGCATGGTGTCGGGCATCTCCGGCATCAAGGCCTTTACCTTATCGACAAACTCACGTGTAACACGCAACGGCTGCAAATCCGGCTCAGGGAAGTAACGATAATCGTGTGCGTCCTCTTTGCTTCGCATGAACCGCGTCCGGTTGTTCTTTTCATCCCACAGACGTGATTCCTGATTCACCGGCTCGCCCTTTTCGTGAGCTTCGATCTGGCGTTCTATCTCGTACTCGATCGCCTTTTGCATAAAGCGGACCGAATTCAGGTTCTTAAGTTCGACCTTGTTGCGGAAGGCAGTTTCGCCAACCCTTCGGACTGAAACGTTAGCCTCGCATCGCAGATTCCCCTTCTCCATATCGGCATCGCTGGCGCCGACCCACTGTAGAGCTCGACGGACGTAGTTCACGTAATCGTACGCCTGCCAAGAGGTGCGGAAATCCGGGGAAGTGACTATCTCGCCCAGCGGCGTGCCCGCACGGTTTAGATCGATGTACGAGTATTTATCGGTATCTGGCAGGCCTTCGTGGACGTTCTTCCCGGCGTCTTCTTCGAGGTGCATTCGCTGGATGTGAATGGTCATGGGCTTCCATTCCTCGGCACGGCCGTGTTCGTCGCGTTCGGCGGTCAGGATGGTCAGATGCCCGTTCGCCGAAAATGGCTTATCGTACTGCGATATCTGATAGCCTTTCGGAAGATCGGGGTAGAAGTAATTTTTTCGCGAAAAGACCGATGTTTCCTGCACCTCGAGCCCAAGGGCCAAAGCGGCCTTCGCACCGAGTTCGATCACTTGCTTGTTCAAAACCGGAAGTGCCCCGGGCAGCCCGAGACAAACGGGGCACGTATTCGAATTTGGTTCTCCGCCTGTCTCGACCGCACACGAGCAAAATATCTTGCTGTCAGTCGCCAACTGTGCATGGATCTCCATGCCGATAACCGCTTCCCAACCTTCTTTCATAACTATTTATCTTCTTTTTACTCTTATCAGAGGCCGCGAGGGTGTTCGAGGGCCGACGGGCCAGATGCTGCCACCGCTGACGTAATATTGCTGTCCGGACGGCACTCTATAGGCTGGTCGATATCGTCGATCGCGTCCATATCCGTAGTATCCCCAGACGACTGCCGGGGCGATGCCTTGTATCCCGTTTACGCGTGTACCGAGATCAAGATTTATCACAGAAGCCGCTGCATGGGCCGATCGACCCGCCTGCTGGCGCTCTAACATTTCCTCTTCTCGCAGCCTTGAGGATAATTCACTTAATTCCTTGCGGCTCGCTTCGTTTCGCCGGTCGAGTTCCTCAGGCGAAGGCATGCCAAGGCGGACGTGATTCTCACGATAGTCACGCTCGGCAGCAAGTCTCGCCTGCCGGTATTTCTCGAGATCAGCATTCGTGATCGTCTTCTTCTGGGCGGTCGCCGTGACCGTAGCGGCAAATATCAAAAACACAAAAACTGCTGTGCTAAACCTCATTTCAAAATGCCTCCATTTATCAGATATTATCACGTTTCACACGATCACGAGACCCGGATATTTGCCGGTCACCGGTCCGATCTGCTTTAGCTTGTCCCACCGTGGGACAAGATGGGACACGAACGGACCGCCGGAAACTACTGAATATCAACCACTTAGACGTTTTAGGTCTTTTGTCCCACTGTCCCACCTAAATCAAAATACGTTCATATTTCGTTCATATATTCGGCCAAATCCTCGCGGATCTAGCTCGCCGTCATATAATACGAATTTCAGTCACATTTTGTTTCACGTATTACACATAAAACATTTATAAAATCGTAGTGCCCCAAATTCTTCCCTTGGACCCCCTTTGCGTCTTCGCGTTAAAAATTCAGATTATTTAACGCAAAGACGCTAAGTTCGCAGAGAAAACCCAAATAACCTAGAAGGAATAAGAAACGCCTAGCCGTGCATTCGCCTTCGCGGTGCGGAATCCATTCTCGAAGTATTCCTGGTTGAAGACGTTCTCGACAGTACCGAAAACACGCAGGTTCATACCAGGTCTTTTTAGATCGAACGTGTAACCGGCCGTTAAGTCGCCACGACGATTGCCATTGAAGCGATAGATGTAGGTGCTAAAGCTCGAATTACTGAAGATCGGAGCGAGATAGGTCGATGTGGCCAGGAAGTCGAAATTGACCCAGAACTTCGCAAACCGCTGCGTTGCCACGAGCGTGAATTGATGATCCGGGACCCCAAGCGTCTTTAGCGAACTGTTTCCGATGACTTGCGGCGTCCTTTGTTTGCTGTTTGTAAACGTATAGCTGCTCGAAATGTCGGTCGAAGAAGAAGGCTTGAATTTTGCACTAAACTCGCCGCCGCGTGAAAGACCGCCGGGCTGATTGACGTAACCGCCGAAGGTTCGTATGGTCGAGCCGATATTTGGAGCGACGTTTGCAAAGCCGATGATGTCGGTCAACTTTGTATAGAAATACGTCGCCGAGAGGATGACGCGGCCGTTTGCGACGTAGTGCTCGACCCCGGCGTCAAATCCGACGGTTTTCTCCGGTTCAAGAAACGGGTCGCCGAGAGCAACAAAGCTTGGTGTTCCGAAGGATGAGAAGAATGTTCCGAACCGTTCGTAAAGCGATGGGACACGATAGCCCGTCCCGATATGCGCCCGCACTTTCGTCCCGGTCGAGCGGAAAAAGTAAGACGAAGCCGCGTCGAAGGTTAACGCGTTTGGCGGGTCGCCGAGCGTTAGAGCTTCATAAGGCGCGTTTCCCAGGCTAAACACAGGGCGTTCCAGACTGAAACGCTGGGCACGGGCACCGAGGCTGAGCTGAAATCGCTCGTCGTTGAGACCGATCAGATGCTGCACGAAAACGGTGTTGCTCGTTTGGCCCACTTCGGTAAAGAAATTCCCCGTTCCCGATGGAGTCCGACCCTCATTGCGAAAATCCTCGCGTTCGAATTCGTAACCCGCTGTCAGCGTATTATTCCCGTTCGGGGTCCAGGTCAGGCGAGCGTTCGCTGTGTCGATCCGGCCCTCGAAGATGCTGGTCGAGGCAGACTGGAAACCGACGCCCAACGGGCCGTTTGTGTTATCTCGCTTCGTCGTTACCGCCTGGTAATGGCCCGCGATGACAAAACGTCCCGAATTTGACAACGCGTGCGAACCGGCGACCTGTCCCGAAAAGAAATCTGCGTCCTGAAAGCTGTCGGGATCATTCCGGTCCGACGCGAAGTTAGTTCCCGCCCGTGCGTCGATGATCGCGGCGTTCGAAGTTGGCGGCGTGCCGAGCGTGTCGGGGCTGGAATTGAGTTTTACGTCCGCCTTGGAAAAAAAGAATCTACCCGAGAGCCAGGTGTTCTGGAAAGGGCTCGCGTCAATGCGGCTCTGGAGGTTAGTGTTTGCCGCCCGGTCGTCACCATCGACGCCTTCGGAGTAAACCGTCCGCGAAAGGCCGCCGCCAATGCCGACCTTGCCATTTGCAAAACCATGCGATACATTCCCGCGAAAGCGTCCGAGGCCAAGCCCGCCAAACGCTCCGCCGACCTGTCCATGGGTTCCGCTTCTCGCTCGCGGCGTTTGAAAATCGACGGTCCCGCCCGCTGCATTCGTTCCATAAAGCGACGAACCCGGCCCGCGAAGGACTTCGACCTTGCTAACGCTCGTGAGCGTAAAGTCGCTTAAAAACGGAGCCGCGTCACCCGGGATGGCTGAAGCATCGCGGAAACGAATCCCGTCGATCAAGATCGCCGTATCCTGATTCCTAAGGCCGCGGGTCTTGATCGATGCCGTTTTTCCAAAGCCGCCAAGCTGCTGCACCCGAAAACCCGGGATCGTTCGGAGCGATTCGACGAGGCCGAAATCGGCCCGGTCACGCATTTCCTGGCCTGTGATCAGATCGACCGTTTTCGAGACCTGTTCGATCGGCTGACTCTCACTGGCTGCGACGGTAACTCGTTCGCTGATCGCGGAAGGATAAATGGTCAGATCGAGATCTATTGACCGCGTTTGCCCGGAAGCAAGGGTCACCTTTCGGGTGACATCGACAGTTGCGCCTGGAACAAACACCTCATATCGTCCGGGAGCGAGATTCTCGAACGAATATTGACCGCTTGCATCAGAAACCGTGCTGAGCGAAACGCCATTTGGGCCTGTAAGTGCGACCGTCACATTGGTCTCGGGGCTGCCGCCACGAAGGACCTTGCCTGAAATGGAGCTAGCCTGCTGAGCGAACGCACCCGCAACAGCAGATAATATAAAAGAAACTGTAAGTAAAATTCTCATTTTTCCCTCTTGTGCCCACACGCACAATGGTTCTAAACCAAGACGAACGAGCAAAGTTCCCGACTGTAACGGTTGCGTGGGCAGCGCCGGATTTTCACCGGACTTCCTTGTGCTCAGTTGTCAACAAATGCAAAATGCGGAAGCCCTCGCGTAAGCAAGAGGACACGACCGATGTACGCGTTTCGCCCTTGCTTGCGCGGGCTTCTGCAATTAGTAAACCGCCGTAATTCTTACCTTACGGCTCGCCGGATTCTCATCCAGTAGCACATCGACGCCAAAAACGTCGCTGATCTTTTCGGCCGTCAAAACCTCAGCCGGTATTCCGAATGCCGCGATCTTGCCATCCTTTAGCAAAATGATCTTGTCGGCAAACTCCGCCGCGAGATTAAGATCGTGCGTGATAACGATCGCCGCCGATTCGCACCCGCGGCAGCGTTCGCGAACCAGGCGAAACATCATCGCCTGATGAGCAAGGTCGAGATTTGCGGTCGGCTCGTCAAGAAGCAGAATTCGAGCATTAGTAGCCATTGCTCTCGCAAGTACCACCCGCTGACGTTCACCGCCCGAGAGATTGTTCATCAGCCGCTCTTCGTAGCCGTTCAGATCGCAGTCTTTTAATGCTCGTTTTGCAGTTTCAAAGTCATTCTCGCTTTCCCAGCCAAATGCACCGCCGTTCACGAACCTTCCGGCGAGCACGTATTCGAGCACCGAGACTGGAAACTTGGTCTCATTTTCCTGAGCAACAACCGCGATCAATCCGGCGATCTCGCGGCGGGACATGGCGTGAATTTCTCGCTGTTCTGCACTCAACGACCCCAAGAGAACTTCACCTTTTTTTAGGCCTATCGTTCCGTTGAGGGCTTTTATAAGCGTCGTTTTCCCCGCGCCGTTCGGCCCGAGAAGTGCGATGATCTCTCCGCGTTCAAGAGCGAAGGAGATAGTATCGAGCACCGCTCGGTCGTCGTAACTGACTGAAATATTTTTTGCCTCGATCATTTTTGTCAGTATCGCCGTGTAGCGGCACTTTTAACTAAAAACTAAAAACTGACGACTGCTAACTGATTGGAAACAACTGCCTATTGCAGCCATTTGTGGCTAATAGTTATCAGTTATCTAATTGAAAGTTGTTAGTTCTTCCTTAGCAAATAGATAAACAGCGGAGCCCCTATTAAAGCAGTGATCGCCCCGACGGGCAGTTCTCGCGGTGCGATCGCAACACGCGCGACCGTGTCAGCTAAAACAACAAACGCAGCACCAGCCAGGGCCGACGCGGGGATCACGATACGGTTATCGCTGCCGACGGCCAGCCTGAGCAGGTGCGGAACTATCAACCCTACATACCCGACCGAACCGCTCGCGGCGACAGCGGCCGCAACAACGAGGCTCGCCGCTCCGAAGACGATCAACCTAACCCGCGAAGTTTCAACGCCAAAATCAGCAGCGTCGCGTTCGCCTATCATCATCAAGTTCAGGGCACGAGCCTGCGAGACAAGCAAAACCACGGCTATCAAAACTCCCGCAAGGCTGATGTAAACACCCGTCAAGGTAGCCTGCGATAGATCGCCGAGCAGCCAGAATGTAAAGCTACGCAGGCGGGCGGCATCGAGGATCGTCGTCAGCATGACGATGATCGATGAGAGAAAAGTCGTGACAATGACGCCTGACAACACCAGCCGCTCGACATTCATTCCTGCCCGGCTTCGGGCCATTTGATACACGGCAAATGTCGCGAGACCCGCCCCACCGAGCGCCAGTAGGGGCCTCGCGAACTCGGTTCCTTCAAACAAAACGAACGCTAGCATTGTTCCCAGTGCCGCGCCGTTCGAAACGCCCAATAGATAAGGTTCGGCCAGAGGATTTCGAAGCAAAGCCTGCAGCCCCGCTCCAGCGAGAGCGAGGCTCGCCCCGACACACGCTCCTAGCAAGATCCTCGGGAGCCTGATGTCGAAGAGTATCGAACGTTGAGATTCGTCCATCGAAAGAAGCGAGACCCGCTCGGCGCCCAGCATCGACGCAGCAACTATTGAGGCAGCCAGCACGAGCGTGAGGATCAGCAGTATTTTCCAGAGCCTTTTCAATTCTTCGCTTCCCTCGCAAATTTTATCCGGCCCAGCTCGGCTTCGATCAATTCGAGAGCATCGATCAGTCGCGGGCCGGGCCTCGAGATCAGGTCGGCGTTAACTTTGATAATGTTTCCGTTATTAACTGCGGGCGAGGCTGCGAAAGCAGTGTTAGGTTCGCGATTGTCATCGCTCTCGGACATGATCAGTACGTCAGGCTTCAACGCTAACGCGGTTTCCTTGCTTAGTTTCGGATAGGCGGTTTCGATGTCTTTAGTGACCGAAACGGCACCGATCTTTTCGAGAGCTGCCGTAAGGAAAGACTGTTTCCCGATCGTAAAAAGCGGTTCCTTTGATATCTGTACGAATACCCGATCCGAGGGCATCGTCGAACGCCTCGCTTCCAGCTTTTTCAGCCTATTTCGAAGGCCATTGACCACCTCGTCAGCCTTTATGGTCGTACCGAATAGCGTTCCCATCTGTTCGAGATTTCGAAAAAGGCCGTCGACCGAATCAGGGTTTGTAACAAAGACGGCGATACCGTTTGCTTCAAGCGTCGACGAGAATGCCTCGATCTGCGATGCGGTCGAGACGAGCACGATGTCCGGTTTGAGGGCAACTATCGTCTCCATGTTCGGGTTCATCGTGTCCCCGATCTTTGCAACGGACTTTGCAGCCTCAGGAAAATTGCAGAATGTCGTGACGCCAACCAAGCGATCACCCGCACCGACGGCGAAGACGTTTTCGGTCAGATTCGGAGCGAGCGATACTGCTCGCGTTATTTTTGCGGGAACTTTTACACTGCGGCCGAGGTCGTCGACGATCTGCCTCGTAGCCGCCGGCTCAGGGGTACTCGAGCGCTCAGCCGTACCCGTGCAGGCAGCGAGAAACGCAGCAAAAAAACAGATAGCAAACAATACCGGATCTCTCATAACAAAAGCGCCCAGTTCTCTGGACCAATAACAAGGCCAGAAAAACAGGGCGTTTCAGCTATTTAAAACCGAAGAAGCGGTGTTTTTGCCAGCGATGTTTTACGCGAAACATCCTACATGGCGATAAGCTGTCTGAATCACCGGAACCTGACTTAGTACGCTTTGAACGTACAATACAGTGACGCGATCGTGCGGGAGTCTCACCCGCTTTCCCGGCTGTCATGCCCACGCGGGGCACCTCAGACGCTGATTATCAACAGACTTACAGTAACAGACTCGCCGTACTTAGTCGAAACAATGCTCGGGAACGTTCTCGAGCGTGTTTACCATCAACATGTCGACGACGGCGTTGTAGTCACCGTTTGTTTCCTCAAAAACTCGAAGCTGCTCGTCAGCCGACGTACCGCGCTCGAGGATCGTGTGAATATGCTCTACCTCAGAGCGCGAACCGAGCGGATCGAGCACATCGTCGACAAAATCAAGTAATTCGCGGATCAGATCTCTCGCTGGAACCTCTTTCTGCTTGCCCAGATCGAGTAGATTTCCGTCGAGCCCGTAGCGGATCGCCCGCCATTTATTTTCGAGGATAAGGCGACGGTGATAGATACGAAAGCCTATGTTGCCCTCGTTCAAAACCATTAACTTAGCGACGATCGCCTGAAACAGTCCGGCGACGGCTATCGTGTCATCCACACGTGTCGGGATATCGCAGATGCGAAATTCTAGCGTCGGGAATAGGTGATGCGGACGAACGTCCCACCATATCTTCGATCCGTTCTGAATACAGTTCATCTTGACCAACAGATCAACGTAGGCTTGAAACTGTGCGTAAGATTCGAAGGTGTCTGGGATCTCAGTTCGGGGGAATTTCTTGAAAACTTCGGATCGATAGGATTTCAGACCCGTGTTGAATCCGAGCCAGAATGGCGACGAAGTCGTAAGCGCCAAAATATGGGGCAGGAAATATCGGGCCGCGTTCATTACCTGGATCCGCTTTTCCATATCGGGAATGCCGACGTGGACGTGAAGCCCAAAGATCAGAAGACTGCGGGCGACCATCTGGAGTTCGTCGACCAGCAGCTTGTAACGGTCGCCATCGTAGATCTCCTGCTCCGACCATTTCGAGAAAGGATGCGTCGACGCAGCGACGATCGCCATGTTCTTTTTACGCGCGAGGCCTGAGATGATGCACCGAAGCTTCGTAAGATCTTCGCGAGCTTCCTGAATATTTGCGCAAACGCCCGTGCCGACCTCGATCATCGACTGGATCATCTCCGGCTTGATCTTTTCGCCAAGCAGCATTTTGCCCTCGTCGAGTATCTCGGAGACGTGCGATTTTAGCTCTCGCGTCGTTGGGTCAACAATCTGAAACTCTTCTTCGATGCCAAGTGTAAACTGATCGAACATAAATTCTCCCGCTTGTTAATTTGTTTCAAGTTCGCCGGTTAGGACCGCTTCGTCGTCCGGATCGAGATCGCGAAAACGCACTCCGACGCCGTGACCCGGATCCGAATAAACGACTGTACCGTGAACGTTTAACGTCCGCGCCCCTAGTGTCAGCGTCATGAATATTGGCGTTCCGATATCAAGCGGTGCGGTCGTCGTCATGTAAAGCCCGCCCGAGCCAATATCGCGAGTATTTGCGATGCCAGTTCCGTCGCCGCCCTCGAACCGAACGTCGACGATCAGCTTCTTTCGGTCGGAACCCCGCCTCTCTGACGCTGAACGAGCGTCGGTGTGATCTGTTTCAGCCATAATTTAATTAAACTTTTGAACGCTAACGAGTGTGAAGATTTCGAGAATATTCTAACTCATAGTCTGTCGATTCTATAACAATTTTAGTCTACGCGGCCGGGCCGAGATCTCTCGCGAGCTTTAGGAACGCCTTCGCCGCGTGCGACAGCTCGGAGTTGCGCCGATAGATGATATTCAGTTTTCGCTCGAGTTTCATTTCTTTTACCGATAGCTCTTTTAGTAATCCGGCATTTATTTCCGCTCGTGCGGTAATTTTTGGAACTAGAGCGAGGCCGACACCGCGGGCCACCAGACGTTTGATCGCCTCGAGAGAGGGGAGCTCTACAGCGATATTTAGCCTCGTTTTGTGCTTTTCAAACGATTCGATGACCTTTTGACGATATGGCGAGGGTGCGTTGTGAGCGACGAATATCTCGCTGCCCAGATCCTTAATTGATATTTCACTCTTCGCGGCCAAGTGGTGACTCGGTGAGACGACCAGCACGAGTTCATCGCTCATGACGGGAATCGAACGGAGCGAATCGTCATTCGGTGTGAATGAGATCACCCCGAGTTCAACCTCGCGGGCGGTTATCTGGCTCGGAATGCGGCTAGCGACGCCCCGTTGAACCTCGATCTTTATAAGCGGATGCTCTTTGCGGAATTCCTCGATCACCGGCAGAAGATAAAACACAGTGTGCTCGTTTGCGCTGATCGAGACCTTTCCGTGCTGCAAATTACGCATTTCCGTTATCGCCTGTTGGGCATGTTGGCGGAGATTGAGCATCTGCTTAGCGTGTGTAAGCAGAACCTCACCGGCAAAGGTAAGCGTTCCGTCCTTTGACGAACGATCGAAAAGCTTCTCTCCGATCTCGCCCTCAAGGCGGCGAATAGCCTGGCTGATCGCGGGTTGCGTTCGATTTAACACTTCGGCTGCCCGGGAAAAACTCCGCTCGCGGGCGACTGTCACCAAAACTTCTAGCTGATTGATGTCCATGAGTAGCTGATGAAAAGTAAAGGTTATTTTCCTATAAGAATGATTATATTTTGTTTTGCCGTTGTGGCAAGCCCTCACATTGCGGGATGCGGCTACCTACCTGATGGTGTCAGGAGCCTGATATTATAAAATCATAACTAAACATTATTTATTTAGTAGTAACATAATATTGACTTATCAAATTCCCTCTTATAAGATTCGGAATGCTCATCGAAGTTTAGCTTCGGCACCGAACATTTTATTGGAGAAGATGATATGAGTTCGACGAAAATTGCGATTTTTGACACGACCTTGCGTGACGGCGAGCAGTCGCCTGGCTGCTCGATGTACCTCGAGGAGAAGATCTCGATGGCCCGTCAGCTGGAGCGCCTCGGCGTCGACGTGATCGAGGCGGGTTTTCCATTCGCTTCGGAAGGTGATTTTCGCTCGGTGGTTGCAGTCGCCAACGAATGCCGAGATACGACCATCGCGGGGCTGTGCCGAACCGTGCCGTCCGATATTTACAAGGCCGCCGAGGCTTTGAAAACCGCTCGCCGATCGCGTATTCACACCTTTGTCGCAACGTCGGACATTCATCTCGAATACAAATTAAAGAAAAGCCGGGCCGAGGTCATCGACATGGCTGCGAACGCGGTCAGGATCGCGAGCGAAAACGCTGACGAGGTCGAATTCTCGGCAGAAGACGCGACCCGGAGCGATGTTGATTTTGTCTGCGAGGTTTTCAAGGCCGCGGTAGAAAACGGGGCGACGGTTTTGAACGTTCCGGATACCGTCGGCTACACGCTCCCCACTGAATACGCCGCCCTCGTTCGAGCGGTCAAGGAACGCGTGGTCGGTGACAAAAACGTAACGATCAGCGTTCATTGCCACAACGATCTCGGGCTAGCGGTGGCGAACAGCCTCGCCGCGATCGAAGCCGGTGCGACGCAGGTTGAATGCACGATCAACGGCGTCGGCGAGCGGGCTGGAAACGCCTCGCTTGAGGAACTTGTAATGGCGATGGCAGTCCGAGCCGATAAGATGCCATACACGAACAATATAGACACGACGCAGCTCTATCCGGCGAGCCAGCTGCTTTCATCGATCGTCAGCTTTGGCGTGCAGCCGAATAAGGCGATCGTCGGCCGCAATGCCTTTGCGCACGAGGCGGGCATTCACCAGCACGGCGTGTTGAGCAATCCGCTATGCTACGAGATAATGACGCCGGAATCGGTTGGGGTACCGAAAAACAGCATCGTGCTCGGCAAACACTCGGGCCGCCATGCTCTGATCGCCCGGTACGAAGCTCTCGGGTTCGATCTCAATGATTCGCAGATCGCTGACATCTATCCGCGTTTCATCGCCCTGGCCGATCGAAAGAAGAATGTATATGACCAAGATCTGATGGCATTGGCCCCGGTGAGAGTTCCAACTGCGATCGCAGCGTAGAATGTCAGTACCACCTGCGGTAGCGGGTGGGGCATTTCTGCCGCGAGTCCACAACCCCGCCCGCTACCGCAGGCGGTACTGACTCTATATGAAAGTAACGATCTTGCCCGGTGACGGTATTGGCCCGGAAGTTTGTCGTCAGTCGGCTCATGTACTTGCCGAGGTTGCGGCCGCTTTTGATATACCGCTTGAGACAGAGGAACACCTAGTCGGCGGTGCCGCGATCAATGCTACCGGTTCGCCATTCCCACCTGAAACGGAAGCGGCTTGCGTGAGCAGTAATGCAGTTTTGCTCGGTGCCGTAGGTTCGCCTGAGTTCGATCATCTGCCCCCGCAAGAACGGCCTGAGATCGGGCTGCTCAAATTACGTCAGGCGCTAGGCGGTTTTGCCAATCTTCGTCCCGCTGCCGCCGTACCCGCGTTGATCGATTCCTCGCCGCTTCGGCGCGAAATATTCGAAGGAACTGACATGCTTATCGTCCGCGAACTGCTCGGCGGGCTTTATTTCGGGCAGCCGCGTGGATTTGCGGATAACGATACGGAAGCATTCAACACGATGCGATATTCGGTCGCCGAGGTAGAACGCGTTGCCCACGTCGCCTTTCAGGCCGCTCGCCGACGCCGCAAAAAGCTTACATCGGTCGATAAAGCAAACGTGCTCGAAACCTCGCGTTTGTGGCGGCAAACGGTCACAAAAGTCGCGGGCGAGTATCCGGACGTCGCTCTCGATCACCTGTTTGTCGACGCGTGTGCGATGCATTTGGTCACTGACCCGACGCGGTTCGACGTGATCCTGACCGAGAATCTTTTTGGCGACATTCTTTCAGACGAAGCCGCTGTTTTGACCGGTTCGCTCGGAATGCTGCCGTCAGCGACGATCGGCGGTGCGGTCGATCTTTACGAACCAATTCACGGTTCAGCCCCTGAAATAGCCGGAAAGAATGTCGCAAATCCGCTCGGCGCGATAGCTTCGGCAGCGATGCTGTTTCGCTACACGGCTAAAAATGAGGAAGCCGCCGTCGCGATCGAAGATGCGATAAACTGGGTTCTGAACAAGGGCCACCGGACAGCCGATATTGCCGAAGAAGGCCGCATGAGCATCTCGTCAACCACGGAAATGGGAGCAATGGTGGCGGCGCGTGCGATAGAATTTGCAAACGTAAAGAATGCATACCACGCGGTTTAGATCAGAACCGCCCGCGTTAGCGGGCGGCCTGAAGCCGCAGGCAAAATAACTCCTCAGGGACTTTCCGCCCACTGACGCAGGCGGTTCCGACATGAAAACTCTCTACGACAAGATCTGGGAACGCCATCTGGTGCATGAAGAGGCCGGGAAGCCCGCGCTTCTTTATATCGATCTTCATCTGATCCACGAGGTGACTAGCCCGCAGGCTTTCGAAGGTTTGCGGCTTGCTGGGCGGAAGCTGCGGAGGCCAGAACTGACCTTCGCGACCGTCGATCACGCGATACCGACGGTAAACAGAAACTTGCCTTTTAAAGATCCGATCGCGGCTCTGCAAGTCGAGACCCTGCGAAAGAACTGTGCCGATTTCGGCCTGCCGCTTTACGATCTCGACCGGATCGAACAGGGCATCATTCACGTTTTCGGACCGGAACAAGGCCTGACGCAGCCGGGGATGACGATCGTCTGTGGCGACTCGCATACTTCGACCCACGGCGCCTTTGGCGCTCTGGCATTCGGCATCGGCACGAGCGAGGTCGAGCATGTTTTCGCCACGCAGTGTCTGCAACAGTCAAAGGCGAGGAATTTTCAGGTAAACGTAGAAGGCGAGTTGCCCTTCGGCGTGACTGCGAAGGACGTGATCCTCGGCATTATCAACCAGATCGGGGCAAACGGCGGTGTGGGCCATGTGATCGAATACACCGGCTCGACGTTCCGCTCGATGTCTATGGAAGGCCGCATGACCGTCTGCAACATGAGCATCGAAGGTGGTGCAAAAGCCGGGCTGATCGCTCCGGACGAGACGACGTTCGAGTACCTGAAAGGCAGGACATTTGCTCCGAAAGACGACGCGTGGGAAGCGGCGGTTGCGGATTGGAGATCGCTGAAGACCGACGACGGTGTCCTGTTTGATAAAACAGTCGAGATCGACGCCGCCACGCTTGAACCTTTTGTAACGTGGGGAACATCGCCTGACATGTCCGTGACGATCACCGACCGCGTTCCGGAACTGAGCGATGCTCGCGACCCCGCCGAGGCAAAGGCTTTTGAGCGCATGTACGAGTACATGGGCGTCGAACCTTCGCAAAGGATACAGGACATCCCCATCGACAAAGCATTTATCGGCTCATGTACGAACTCACGAATCGAAGACCTCCGCGAGGCCGCGAAAGTTGCAAAGGGCCATAAAGTTAGTTCCGCTGTAGACGCTCTGGTCGTTCCGGGTTCGATGCTGATCAAAAAGCAGGCTGAAGAAGAGGGGCTCGCTCAGATATTCATCGACGCCGGCTTCGAATGGCGCGATGCAGGATGTTCCATGTGTTTGGCGATGAACGAGGATATTCTCCAATCCGGCGAACGCTGCGCTTCGACCAGCAACCGAAATTTCGAAGGCCGCCAGGGCCGCGGCGGACGCACACATCTCGTCTCGCCCTCAATGGCCGCGGCAGCCGCTATTGCAGGACATTTTGTGGATGTTCGAGAGTGGAGATTTAAGGGCTAAATTCCCAGGCTCCGAAAAGAAATCTAGCTAATAGCTATCCTTCTAAAGGTCTCTAATTTATGAATCAGTTTACCCGGCATGAAGGTTTGACGGTGCCGTTGTTTCAGTCGAACATCGATACTGACCAGATCATTCCGAAGCAGTTTCTTACTCGGATCGAGCGAAGTGGGTACGGTGCGTTCTTGTTCAACGATTGGCGGTTTGAGCCGGACGGAACGGAGAAAGCGGATTTTGTCCTGAATGATCCAAAATATGCCGGTGCCACGATCCTCGTCGCTGGCACGAATTTCGGCTGCGGATCTTCGCGAGAACATGCGGCTTGGAGCCTGACGGATTTCGGGTTTCGGGCTGTCATTGCTCCGAGTTTCGGCGATATTTTTTACAACAACAGTATGAAGAACGGCCTGCTGCCGGTTAGGCTCGACGAAGCGGCGACGGAGCTGATCGTCGCGCGGTCGCAGAGCCTCGAGGGCTATTCGGTGACCATTGATCTCGAATCTCAAACCGTTATCGATGAACTCGGTCTCAATGCGTCATTCGAGATCGACGCCTTCCGCAAGCATTGTCTGCTCAGTGGCTTAGATGATATCGGGCTGACGCTTCAGAACGAAGAAATGATCACTAAATATGAAGCCGACACGGAAATTACTCATCGCTTTGCCGGGTTGACGTAACTTCTTCTTGGAGCCTTTCTTAGCGACCTTTGCGGCTTTGCGTTAAAACATCCCCTTTTGAGACTTGCGTACTTTTTGTGACCAAGAGCGAATCTCCCCGGACCTCGACACCGGCCATCTCGTTGCAATTTCGACCACGCCAAGATAGGATTATCCTTCATTTTGAGGACTGACGCCGGCGTGCAAGCGACGCCTGCTGCTTGATTATTATGGGTTTTTCAACAATAGCTATTCACGCGGGCAATGAGCCCGATCCCGCAACCGGGGCAGTTTCAGTTCCGATATATCAGACATCTACTTATGCTCAGGATGCCTTGGGCAAGCATAAAGGTTACGAATACGCACGGACGCAGAATCCAACGCGTTCGGCGCTCGAGAAGAACATCGCCGCGCTTGAGAATGCGAAATTTGGCTTTGCCTTTGCTTCTGGAATGGCGGCGATCGATACGACGCTGAAGCTGGTAAAATCAGGCGATCACGTCATTCTCGGCGACAACACGTACGGCGGGACGTTTCGTCTTTTCAATCGGATCCTCGTCGATTACGGCATCGAATTCGACCTCGCCGATACGTCTGACGTTGCAAATCTCGAATCCGCCTTTAAACCAAACACAAAGATGGTCTTTGTCGAAACTCCGACAAACCCCATAATGACGCTCACGGACCTGAAGGCCGTATCTGATCTCGCACACTCCCGTGGAGCGAAGGTCGTTTGCGATAACACGTTCATGTCGCCATATTTTCAGCGGCCGATCGACCTGGGTGTCGATATCGTCGTACATTCTACGACCAAATATCTGAATGGGCACTCGGATAGCGTCGGCGGTTTTGTCGCTCTAAACGACGAAAAGGACGCCGAATGGATCGGCTTTGTGCAGAACGGGATCGGAGCGATCCTGTCGCCGATGGATTCGTTTCTGGTTCTTCGCGGGACTAAGACTTTGGCCGTGAGAATGGACGCTCACGACCGAAATGGCCGTGTAGTAGCCAATTTTCTTGCCGAGCACCCGCGAGTTGAGAAGGTCTATTATCCAGGACTAACATCACATCCCCAGCACGAACTCGCAAAACGCCAGCAGACGGGCTTTGGCGGAATGGTATCGTTCGAAACCGGCTCGCTCGACAACGCCCGCAAGGTTCTCGAAGGCGTAAAGCTCTGCACGCTCGGCGAAAGCCTCGGCGGCGTCGAAAGCCTGATATCTCACCCAGCATCGATGACACACGCTTCGGTTCCCGAAGAAAAGCGAGACGCTCTCGGCATAACTGACGGCTTGGTGCGAATTTCGGTCGGCATCGAGGATGTCGAGGATATAATAGCCGATCTCGATCAGGCTCTGAGATAAACCGAAATTTAGCGAATTGACACGTTTCGTGTTACCTTGTTTTAACCCGAAGCTGTTTAACGGGCGATGCGAAACGTTACGTAACTATGTTCACTGTTGAGACACATGCCGCCTCGCACGTAGGTCGGGTACGCAAGGGGAACGAAGACAACTATCTTCTCCTGAATATCGCTGCGGCGAAGGCCTGGACGAGCACGCAGGATGACGGTGAGTTTGTCATCGAAAGCCAGCGGTTTGACATCGACCCTCATGGAGTCGTCATGGCTGTCTCGGACGGAATGGGCGGAGCCCTCGCGGGCGAGGTTGCGAGCACAATGGCGGTCGAGACTGTCAGTGAGAAAATGCTCGACGAGGATTCAGACCAAACCCTCACGCCTGAAGAGCAGGATCATTACCTCATCAGCAAGCTCTACAACGCGACCGTTTTTGCCAACTACCTTATCCACGAACAGGGCCGCACCGATCCACAGTTTCAGGGAATGGGCGCTACATTTACCGGCGTCGGTGTTACGCCTGACGCTGCCGATATCATCCAGGTCGGGGACAGCCGGGCCTATTTGGTTCGCAACGGCAAGATCTATCAGATCACTAAAGACCAGTCGCTCGTTCAGCAACTGATCGACGCACAGCAGATATCCCCTGAGGAAGCTGAGACCCACACGCTAAAGAACGTAATTCTCCAAGCATTGGGCGCTCAGAACGAGATATACCCGGTTTCCGCTCGAGTAGTTCCTAACCGGAATGACGTGTTTGTTATTTGCAGCGACGGGCTCTCGAATAAAGTAAGCGCGGCCGATATGCAGCAGATCGTTCTGGACAATTTCGACAGACTGCAAAATGCCTGTGCGGAACTCGTAAGGCTCGCTAATCAAAACGGTGGTGAGGATAACATTACCGTCGTGATAGCAAAATTCACCGGAGACTATCTCCCCGAGCCGCTCGAAGACGGGGTGAAACTTGAGCTGATCGACCTTGGCGGGATTCATGACACCGCAGATCAGGACCTCGGCAACGAAGATACGACCGAGATCATGAATCGCGAGATCCGGGACTAGTCCTTTAATTCCCTACGCCATTCCGGTAATTCGTCAGTAATACGCCTGACGTAGATCGAAGAACCTTTAACCTCCACGACCTCGACCTTTTCGCCCTGCGAAAGTGCGTCTTCGCCCTCGATAGGATATGCCGTCCAGGTCGACCCGAAAACCTTCACCGCCCCTTCATTCATGACGCCTTTGCTCGGCTCGACGACTGTACCGACCTTGCCCGGCAGTGAATCGACCCCGGTTTTGACCATGCTCCTGTCGTCATGCTGGAAATATCTGGCAAGGATCGTTCTCGACATGGCCGTTAGACCGACGGATATAGCCGCAAAGACCACGAACTGCAACAAAAATCCGCCGCCAAACAACCCGACCACCGCCGCCGCGATAGCTCCTATTCCAAACCAAAGCAACACGAATCCGAGCGTGAAGATTTCGGCAACAATAAGTGCGATACCCAAGATTAGCCAGCCGAGCCAGGTGAACTGTTCCATCAGTTAGATTCTACACGAATTCTTGTATCCGACCGTTGATCTTTGATCTTTGGCACCCGATTCAGCCAAGCCACGGCCATCGGCCGCTGACAACTTGCCTCATCCGTGCTAATCTCAATAATCGTGCTGGGGTGGCGGAATTGGTAGACGCCCAGGACTTAAAATCCTGTGTCCTTAGGGACGTACGGGTTCGATTCCCGTCCCCAGTACCACTTTTTCTAACTCATCGAGTGAAGGCCGAACATATTGCCTTCGGTATCGGTCGCGAGGGCGATGAAGCCGTAGTCTCCAATCGAGAATTTTTCCTTGAAGATCGATCCGCCGCTAGATGCGACTCGGCCTGCTTGAACAGAGCAATCATCGCATGTGAAATAGATCGGGACGCCGTTTCCCTGCGGCCTTCCATCTCCCATTCTGACAAGAGCCCCGGATGCACCGCTGCCCTCCGGATCCATAGGGAATGCCATCATAAACGAAACGTCGCCTTCGGGCGTTGGAAGCTGCTGAAGCGTAATGCCCAGCACGCTCTCGTAAAAAGCCTTCGCCCGATCCATATCCTCAACGTATATCTCAAACCATCCTACAGGGTTAGCCATATATATTTTCTCTCCTTAAATTTTTGAAATAATATCCTATTGCCCAGCAAAGTTCACCGACGCGGCGAGTAGAACCTGAGCAAAATAGTACAGCGGAATACCCCAGATCTTGTTAGAAAGGCTTCGTTCGACAAACCGATCGCGGGCGACGGACACATCTGAGATCGCAAATGCGGCCGCTCCGACCGCGACCGATGTAGGTAGCGACGCTCCGCTAGCGGCAACCGCGAGCACGACCATGATCCCGATCGTGACAAGATAGAGCGGAACGGCGATCTTGTAGGACTTCTCCAGATATTTCCAAAGCCATCGGAGCGTAATGGCTGCCAGGGCCAAGATGCAAGCTGCTCCCACCGCCGCAGCAGTTCCGCTGAGCGGCTTCGACGCGAAAGCCACAATAAAGACAACGTGTGCGAGGAGAAAGGCCCCCATTCCGGCGAGCAGATAGGACTTTTTTAGCGACAGCAGAAACACGTCGCCACACCAGCTCAGAACCAGGCCCGCGAGGATCAGCCGGCCATAAATCGTCCCCGTCGCTCCATTGACAACCGCAAGAGCGACAAATGTTGTGCTGGCCGACGCCTTTAGGATCGTTGCCAATACGTCGAGCTCTTTCCAGCGAGCAACTACATACGCAGCCGCACCCAGTAAGCAAAGTGAACCGAGGATAATAGTCGCAATATCTGATGTCATTGTCGGGTATCAGGCGTTTAGTAAACGCCGTGATAAGCTATATTTACAGTGTCAAACCCTGATCCGCAACGTCCGATATACGCTATCTCAGGCCCTACGTGCTCTGGGAAAACTGCCCTAAGCGTCGAACTTGCTCTTAAGATCGGCGGCGAGGTCGTCAATTTTGACTCGGTCCAGATCTACAGGCATATCGAGATCGCGACCGCGAAGCCATCGCCGGAAGAGAAATGTGGTGTACCGCATCATCTCATCGATTATGTCGATCCGAATATCGACTATTCCGCGGGTGATTGGGCCCGCGATGCCGCCGCAAAGATAGTCGAGATCGAAAACCGAGGAGTCATCCCGATCCTCGTTGGCGGTACAGGATTTTATCTGCGTTCGTTGATAAAACCGCTTTTTGAGGGGCCGAAAACGGACGCTGAGATGCGAGAGAGATTTCGCGATCTGCATGAGATGAAGGGCTCCGAGCATCTTCACCGAATGCTTTCACGGGTCGACCCCGAATCTGCCGCAAGGCTCGAAAAGCGTGATTACGTCCGCGTCATCAGGGCCCTGGAGGTCTTTTTTCAAACAGGCGAAAAACTATCCGTTCAGATGCCGAACCGTGGCGAGCCGCCCGAGTTTGCTTCTCGAATAAGGCTTTTTGTTCTAGATCCGCCGCGTGCCGAGCTTTATGAGCGTATCGATCGTCGTACAGAACAGCATTTCGAAGCGGGCCTGGTTGCTGAGGTACAATCGCTGCTCGCGGCGGGTGTTCGCGAAGAGGGAAACGCGCTCGGTGCTCACGCGTATCGGCGGGTATGCGAGTATCTGCGGGGCGAGCGAACGCTCGATTCGGCAATAGATCAGTCCAAACGCGACGTACGAAACTATGCTAAGCGTCAACGAACCTGGTTCAAACGAGAAGAAGGAGCGATCTGGCTGGCGGGTTTCGGAACGGACGCGACGGTCAGAAGTGCTTTGTTCGGGATGATAGACAAATGACAGATGCTGGATACTCCGGGACACCTTTGGCAAGAAAACTTGGCTTCAAGGAAGGATTCTCGGTCGCTACTGTAAACGCTCCGGAAGACTACCTGACTATGGTCGATCCTATCCCGGCCAATGTCACGGTCGCCGCTGATGAGGTCGCCGGGGCAGATCTTGTTCATCTCTTTACGAATAGCCGAGACGAGCTTTTCGGTCAGCTTGCACGGCTGAGACGTCTGATAAAACAGGATGGTTCGATCTGGGTTTCCTGGTACAAAAAGGCAGCAAAATTGCCCACGGAGATAACTGAAGATACGGTTCGCGAGGCCGCCTTGCCGCTCGGCCTCGTCGACGTAAAGGTCTGTGCGGTGGATGAAAAATGGTCGGGCCTGAAGCTAGTTATCCGAAAAGAGAATCGTGTATAATTCGTTTCACTTTCATCGCAGAGGCTCTTTCTATGCTGAACACGGACCAAAGGATCGACGCTTACATTGAAAGCTCGCAGGATTTTGCGAAGCCTATACTGAGGCATATTCGCAGGCTCGTCCATAAGGCTTGTCCGGACATCGAAGAAACGATGAAATGGAGTATGCCCCATTTTGACTTCAAGGGGCCGGTTTGCAACATGGCCGCATTTAAGCGGCATTGTGCGTTCGGGTTCTGGAAACAGCAGATACTTGAACACGAGGCGATCAACTCAGACCGCAATACGCTTAGCACTTTTGGCAAGATCGCATTACTCAACGATCTGCCCGAAGACAAAGTAATTATTGAACTGGTTCAAAAGGCGGTCGATCTCAACGAAAAAGGCATTAAGGTTCCGGCCAAAAAGCCAGGGACAAAACAGGATCTCGAGGTTCCCGAGTTACTTCTCGAAGCACTAGCTCGAGATGAAAAAGCTGCCGAAGCTTTTGCGGCATTCCCGTACAGCAGTAAGAAAGATTATGTGGAATGGATAGCGGATGCTAAAACCGATGCGACCCGCGATAAACGCCTCGCAACGGCCATCGAATGGCTAAGCGAGGGCAAGCGCCGAAACTGGAAATACGAAAAATGCAAGTAACTTGATCGTCGACCGCTTCGCGTATATCGCGGCCAAGCGTATTTCTGTATGATTGATTCACTATGTCAGAACCAATTTTAGTTGCTAAAAACAGCACATCAGAATTTTTTCTACTTCCGCACATGGCCAATCGCCACGGTGTGATCACCGGCGCGACCGGAACAGGTAAGACCGTTACGCTGCAGAAGCTCGCCGAGGGCTTTAGCTCACGTGGCGTGCCGGTCTTCATGGCCGATATCAAGGGCGATCTGACCGGCGTGACGCAGCCCGGCGGCGGTAATGCGAAGATCGATGCGCGTAACGAACTCCTCGGGATCACGCCAGCGTTCGAGGGCTTTCCCGCGACGATCTGGGATGTATTTGGTAAAAACGGCCACCCGCTGCGAGCGACAGTTTCGGAGATGGGGCCGCTGCTTCTGTCGCGGCTGCTGCAGCTAAATGACACGCAGGAAGGCGTGTTGTCGATCGCGTTCAAGTATGCTGATGACAACGGAATGCTGCTGCTCGACCTCAAGGACCTACAGGCCCTGATGACCTGGGTCGGGCAGAATGCTCAGGAATTGACGCTGCAGTACGGGAATGTTTCGTCGGCTTCGGTAGGTGCGATCCAACGCGGCTTACTCCAGATCGACGAACAGGGCGGCGACCATTTTTTTGGCGAACCGGCGGTCAAGCTTGAAGACTTCATGCAGACTGTTGGCGGCAAAGGCGTGTTAAATTTGCTCGCTGCCGATCAGCTCATTAACGCTCCCAAGCTGTATTCGACATTTCTACTATGGCTGTTGAGTGAGCTTTTTGAGTCGCTTCCCGAAGCGGGCGATCTGGAAAAACCCAAACTCGTCTTCTTCTTTGACGAGGCTCATCTGCTTTTCTCTGATGCTCCGCAGGCACTTGTCGACAAGGTCGAACAGGTCGTTCGGCTGATCCGTTCGAAAGGCGTTGGCGTCTATTTCGTAACTCAAAATCCGGCTGATATTCCGGAAAAAGTACTGGCGCAGCTCGGTAATCGTATGCAGCACGCGCTTCGGGCATACACGCCGCAGGAGCAGAAGGGCGTGCGAGCCGCCGCTTCTTCTTTCCGTGTGAATCCGAAGCTCGACACCGAAACCGTCATCACCGAGCTAGGTGTTGGCGAGGTTCTCGTCTCGACACTCGATGAAAAGGGGGTGCCGACGATGGTCGACCGTGCGTTTGTCGTCCCGCCAAGCGGCCAGATCGGCCCGATCACGCCCGAGCAGCGTGCGGCCCTGATAGCTAATTCGCTGGTCGCCGGTGTTTATGAAAACGTGATCGACCGCGAATCCGCCTATGAAATGCTCAAGGTCGCAGCCGATGCCCGTTTCGCTGAACAGCAGCGTCAGGCCGAGGCCGAAGCCGCCGCCAAGGTCGCCGAAGAACAGGCAAAGGCCGAAGCAAAAGCGGCCCGTTCATCCGGCAGCAGCCGGAGCGATTCCGTTGTCGAGGCGGTAGTTAAAAGCGCCGCTCGCTCCGCCAGCAGCTCGATCGGCCGCCAGATCGGAAACTCGATAGTCCGCGGTGTTTTGGGCAGCATCTTTGGCGGGAAGAGCAAGAGTAGTTGGTTCTAAGATGCTAATAAAGGGCGATGTGATCGAAGGAATTAGGACGGGGAAGATCTCCGTCCTTTTTCGCCGCTGGTCACGGCCCGGTGCAAAAGCGGGCGGCACCCAGATGACGCAGGGCGGCGTGATCGCTATCGACGCTGTCGAGATCGTCTCCGAAGACGACATCACCGACATGGACGCGGTTCAGGCCGGATATCTGAGCGCCGCTGACCTCATCGAACACCTGAATTATCGTGAAGATCCCATATACCGCATCGGCGTGCGATTCGCTGGCGAGGATCCGAGAATCGCTCTTCGCGAACAGGCAGACCTCACCGATGTCGAAATGGCGGAGCTGATCAAAAAGCTCGACAAGCTGGATCGAAACAGCAGGAGCGGCAACTGGACGGTGACATTTCTACGGCTGATCCACGACAATCCGGCTACTTACTCTGGCGTCCTTGCGAAAAAAGCCGGAATGGAGATAGCCAAATTCAAGCCGATGGTACGTAGACTCAAAGCACTCGGACTGACCGAAAGCTTAGATATCGGTTATCGTCTGTCCCCTCGGGGCGAAAGGCTTCTTAGTGCATTAAACTCCAACAAATGAAACTTCGCTCGAACGAACCATTTTGGCTAGTCAAGAACGGCATTCTCCATTCTTACGCTTCGCTGACAGAAGATCTGAACATCGACGTACTGGTGATCGGCGGCGGGATAACGGGTGCGTTGATCGCTCATCAGTGCGTTGAAGACGGTTTTAAGACCGCGCTGGTCGATCGCCGCGAGATCGCCCACGGCAGTTCTTCTGCGACCACATCAATGCTGCAATACGAGGTTGATACTCCGCTGTACGAATTGATCGAGATGATCGGCGAGGAAGGAGCCGTGGCGAGCTACCAAGCATGTTTCGACTCGATAGACACGCTTGGAAAACTCTGCCGAAAAATACGTTCGAAATGCGGTTTCAGGAAAAAGCGATCGCTCTATTTTGCCGCACTTAAGAAGGACGTCGCGTGGCTAAAGCGGGAATTCGAGGCTCGCAAAGCGCATGGATTTCCGGTCAAGTGGCTCGAAGCTGAGGAGATCGAAAAGTCATTTGATCTGAAAGGCTCGTACGGCGGCATCCTGTCAGATCAGGGCGGCAGCATCGACGCTTTTCATTTCACTCACGAGCTGCTTGCCTTCAATGCTAAACGCGGGCTGGCGATCCATGACAAAACTGAGGTCAGAAAGGTCGCCCATCGACCGTCCGGCATCAAGGCAACGACCGAAGACGGAAACACGATAAAGGCCCGCAAGATCATTTATTGCAACGGTTTCGAGAGCGTCGAGATCATTAAGGACAAGTTCGTCAATCTGCTTTCGACCTACGCGATAGTCGGCGAGGTGATGGAAAAGGAATGTGAGCAGTGGAATGACATGCTTTTCTGGAACACTGCCGAGCCATACATCTACATGCGTACGACGGATGACGGACGACTGCTGATCGGCGGCGAGGATGAGGAGTTTGTCGACGCCGCAAAACGCGATTCGCTGCTGTCGGATAAATCCGCAAAGCTTGAAAAGCAGATCACAAAGTTATTCCCCGATACGCCGTTTCGAACCGATTTCGCCTGGGCGGGAACGTTCGGCGAGACCAAGGACGGCTTGCCGTACATTGGAAAACACCCAAATTTTCCCGGTGCTTATTTTGTTCTCGGCTTCGGCGGCAACGGCATCACCTTCTCAGTGATCGGCATGGAAATGGTCTCCGGAATGTTACATGGAAAGAAACATCCGTTGGATAAGTTCTTCAGGTTTAGACGGTGATCCACCCCCCGGTCGCCCAGGCATTAATAGATCAGATACCGCTGTCTGGCTTGCTCAAAATCACGCAAACCGCCGCTCCAACTTAATTCGAGCTCATTGAGAGCCACGCCTTCCTCGATGGCTTTCCGGATCTTATCCGTGCCGCAAACCACATCAAAAGGATTCTGATCAAAAACGTATTCGTACGGATCGCGTTTCCATTCGAAGTGTTCGGTGTAAAGATCGTAGGCGGTTTTGATCATCGCGATGCCGACGATGACGGGCGTAAAGGCCTCGCGGTCGGTGACGTGGATCTGGACGCCGCCGCAGGTTTGCTCGGCGCACTTCTGGAACGTCGGGCGGAAGAAGACGTGGCGAAACCTGACACCTTCGAATTTAAACGCATCGAGAGCGTCGACCCAGTCATATGGATCGATGAACGGAGCTCCATTGAGCTCGAAAGGTTTTGTGGTGCCTCGACCTTCGGATAGTTCAGTTCCCTCGACGTGGACTGTTGCGGGGAAAACTACACATGTGTCAACGGTCGGAATGTTTGGGCTGGGCAGTATCCACGGGAGGCCGGTTTCGTCCCCCCACATGGAACGTGTCCAGTTCTGCATCTCGACGACCTCGAGCTCGCACCCAATTCCGAAATGCTCGTTGAACATCATCGCGAGTTCGCCGATCGTCATCCCGTGACGCGTCGGGAGCTCGAACTGGCCAACGAAAGATTTGAAGTCGTGTTCGGTAATATTTCCCTCGATCGCGTTTCCGTTGATCGGGTTCGGACGGTCGCAGACGACGACCTTTTTGCCGAACTGCTTCGCCGCCCGCATGCAGTTCGCCATCGTGTAGACGAAGGTGTAGATGCGACAGCCGACGTCCTGCAGGTCGATGACAAAAGTATCAATGTCCCTGACCATCTCCTCGGTCGGTTCGCGAGTTTCGCTGTAGAGCGAATAGACCGGCAGGCCTGTTCGCGGATCGACCGAATGCTCAGTCTCGATCATGTTGTCCTGAACATCGCCGCGAATGCCGTGCTGCGGCCCGAAGAGGGTTGTTAGGTTTACACCATCGTGGTCGCGAAAAGCGTCGGCGGCGTGGACAAGCGTGTCGGGCAGGACCGAGGCCTGATTACAAACAAGACCTATCCGCTCGCCGCGAATAACATCGATCTTGTCGGTTAGAAGGCGTTCGACGCCTAGGATGGTTCTTGACATTGCATTTGGATGCAAAAGGCCGCGCGTAAGCAAGTGCGAAAGCGACACGTAAACGTATCGCCCCTGCTTACGCGCGGGCCTCCGCAAGGATCAACTAAACTTCAACAGTCGGTGCGTCAGGGCCGTTCTTTTTTACGGATTCGATGCCGTTTTCCATCGAAGCGGTCGACTCGTACATTTCGCTCTTTCCGATGACCTGTCCGTTAGAGGCTTTGAGATTGAAATACGGCTTTCCGTTCGATGATTCTTTACGCTCGTAGCGGCCATCGTCTGCCGAGTTCTTTTTGACGGAAGCGATGCCGTTTTCGGCGGCCGCCTTCGACTCGTACATTTCACTCGAAAGAATGATCTGGCCGTTTCCGGCTTTCAGATTAAAATGAAACTTGCCGTTGCTCGAGGTCTTTAGTTCAAATTTACCTGCCATGATAATTGTCTCCTTTACAGAATTGGAAAATAGAAAGACTTAGGATAAAGCACACTGTTTTCAGCACTTAGAATATCGCACAGCTCTGCACTGGCAACAAAGCTGACCTACTCGATAAAGTCATTTGGCATGTCACGCGGCTGCAGATTATTGCGAGTGATGACACGGGCACAACCGTTCCAACGGAGGATCGCATCATCGTTACCAGCCGGCCGCATCGCTTCGGCGGTTTCGAAACAGTCCATCGCCTGGCGAAACAATTCGTACGCCCCGATGCCGTTTTTCGCCAGGGCCGCCTTTGCCCGGCGTTCGTACATAATGCCGGTGTAATAGGTTCGCTCGTAGTCGCTTTTGATCCTCGTGATGTATTCGGTTATCCGAGCGTCGCCGATGGCGTAATCCTTTCCAAATCGGTCGCTCATCGCGAGCACGATATTCTTTAGTGCCTCCTGATTTTGCGGATCGACCTCCAGGATATCGAGATAAATGCTCTCCGCCGCCCCCGGCTCGTTGAGCAACCGATAGCGGTTGGCTTTTTCGAGAGCCGCCGGGATCGCATCGAGATGTAATGGCTTTAGATCGAACATATTTTTTAGCAATTCGGGAAGAATCACCCGCCGTTCTGACCTTGTATGGCGAGGTACGCTTTCTCGTTCCGTCGCCACTTCACAAAACCCATAATTCCACCGAACAGCGTACCATGAAAAAGAAATGTCATCCAAGTTCTCGTCGACGTGAAATATTGCCCGAAAGTCTGGCCTTCATCCGCCAGCAAAAAGTAGCCGACCACCTGCAAAATGACCGCAAAGGGACCGCCAGTGAACAGAACTCCTTCGATGATCAGAAACCGAATAAATCCCTGTTCCCGTTTCTTGGCCCAACTCTCCAGCGTGTAACCCATCTATCTCTTTCTAAACAACTTAACTAGCTTTCCAATCGGATCGTAATGCTCGTCGACGACACGTTCCTTGAGCGGAATGATCGCGTTATCAGTGATCGTAATGTGCTCGGGGCATACCTTTGTGCAGCATTTTGTGATGTTGCAGTAACCGATGCCGTGAGCGTCCTTTAGATCCTGTGTGCGATTCTCCACATCGAGCGGGTGCATTTCAAGAGCTGCTGTATAAACCAGGAATCGCGGCCCGATAAACTCCGCATGTTTCTCATGATCGCGAAGCACGTGGCACACATCCTGACACAGGAAACACTCGATACATTTGCGAAATTCCTGCACGCGGTCAACGTCTTCCTGCATCATACGCCACGTTCCATCCTCGGCATCGGGTTTTCGCGGTTTGAATTTCTTGATGCGTTTTTTGACTTCGTAGTTCCACGAAACATCAGTGATCAGGTCCTTGACCGGCGGAAATGCACGCATCGGCTCGATGGTCACGGGCTCGTCTAGCGGGATAGTGTCCAGCCGCGTCATACACATCAGCTTCGGCATCCCGTTGATCTCAGCCGAACACGAACCGCACTTACCCGCCTTGCAGTTCCAACGGCAAGCCAGGTCCGGCGCCGATTCAGCCTGTATCTGATGCACCGCATCAAGCACGACCATCCCCTCGGTCACGTCGGTCCGGTAATCAACCAACTCCGCCGTCTCACGGCCACCGCGCCTGATACTGAAAGTAGCTTGTGTCATAAAAATACTCGGGAATTTAACGCAAAGCCGCCAAGGAGCAACGACGCAAAGGAAAATTAACCAAAGATGGATACCGATAAGCACAGATATAGAACCATCGATTCCATCTGTGTTGATCCTTATTTATCTGTGGTTTCATTCTTCGCGTCTCTGCTCCTTTGCGTCTTTGCGTTGAAAAAACTCAATTACCCCATCTCGGCTATCACTTCTTTCAAATAATCCGGCATTTCCGGGATCGGTAGCTTCGAGATCGCCATTGCTCCCGTGTCAGTTTTCTTGACCGCGAAATTAAACTTCGAAAACGCCGGATCTTTGTCCGGGAAGTCTTCGCGGAAGTGGCCGCCGCGGCTTTCCTGGCGTTCGATTGCGGAGCGGGTTATCGCTTCGCTGACGATAAGCAGGTTGTGCAGGTCGAGGGCCGTGTGCCAGCCGGGGTTGAAATCGATGTTGCCCGGGACGAACGTTCGTGCGGCTCGATTTCGCAGTATGTCCAGCCCGTTGAGGGCCTCGATCATTTCATCCTGCATCCGGACGATACCAACGTTTGCCTGCATCATTTCCTGCAGATCGTGCTGGATCGTGTACGGATTTTCGCCGCCGTCGCGTTCGAACGGTTCGAGAGCGGCTTTCGCGGCTTTGGCGATCTGATCGTTGTTGATAGTGCCGTGGCCGTTTTCCTTTGCAAATATGGCGGCGTGTTCGCCGGCCCGTTTTCCGAACACGATCAGATCGGAGAGTGAATTTCCGCCGAGGCGATTCGCTCCATTGATCCCTGCCGCGCATTCACCCGCTGCAAACAATCCCGGCACACTCGATTCCTGCGTGTCTGCATTTACGCGAATTCCGCCCATCACATAATGCGTCGTCGGCCCGACTTCCATCGGTGTGGTTGTGATATCAAGATTCGCGAGCTGCATGAACTGGTGATACATCGACGGCAGCTTTTTCTTAATGTGCTCCGGTGCGTTTTGGATCTTTTCCTTGATCCAGGCGATGTCGAGATAGACTCCACCATGCGGCGAACCGCGTCCTGCCTTGACCTCTCGCATGATACAGCGGGCGACGTGGTCGCGGGTCAGGAGTTCGGGCGGGCGGCGGGCGTTTTTATCTCCGGTGACGTAACGCCAACCTTCTTCCTCGGTGTCTGAGGTCTGATCTTTGTAATTGTCCGGGATGTCGTCGAACATGAACCGCTTGCCTTCGCTGTTCTTCAGAATGCCGCCTTCGCCGCGAACGCCTTCGGTGACGAGAATTCCGCGAACCGATGGCGGCCAGACCATGCCCGTCGGATGGAACTGGATAAATTCCATATCGATCAGCTCGGCTCCCGCGTCGTACGCAAGTGCATGGCCGTCGCCCGTTCCTTCCCAGCTATTCGAAGTGATCTTGTACGCCCTTCCAATGCCGCCGGTCGCGAGGATCAACGCCTTACATTTATAAATGCGGAAACGCCCGTGTTCACGTTCGTACGCGAGACATCCGACCACGCGGTCGCCGTCTTTCAGCAGCGAAAGCACCGTGACCTCCATGTAAACCTCGATGCCCTGATGGATGCCGTGATCCTGAAGCGTGCGGATGAGTTCTAATCCAGTACGGTCGCCGACATGCGCGAGCCTTGGATATCGATGCCCGCCGAAGTTTCGTTGATTGATGCGGCCGTCGGGCGTACGGTCGAAAACCGCTCCCCAGCTTTCGAGTTCGCGGACGCGATCCGGAGCCTCCTTGGCGTGCAGCTCTGCCATGCGCCAGTTATTCACATACTGGCCGCCGCGCATAGTATCGGAGAAGTGAACCTTCCAGTTGTCGCGATCGTCATTATGTCCCATCGCCGCCGCCATCCCGCCCTCGGCCATGACAGTGTGAGCCTTGCCGAGCAAAGACTTACATATCAGCCCGACGCTCACGCCCGAGCCCGAAGCCTCAATAGCCGCCCGAAGCCCAGCACCACCGGCACCGATGACGATAACGTCGTGTTCAAATGTTGGATAATCAGTCATCAATAAATCAACCAGGTATTGCCGGAACCGGGATTCGAAGATCCGGATCGCTATGGATAAATGTTACGTTCAAGTTTCCCTTGACGATCACGCCCGCCTCTGCATTTTTGGACAGGGACATGACGCTTTCTTCATCAAGAGACATGTGCGTAGACACTAGGGCCTCTCGAAGTTCAGTCAGGTGGTGGCCGGGGACCTCCTAGCTAATGCTGATCGCAGTGTTGGAAAACATCTGAAAGTCGATCAGGTCTGCATAGCCCCTTTGAAACGCGTCTCTGAGTCGAGCGATCATATCGTGCCGCTCGATGCGAGTAAACCCCTGAAGCCGAATATTCGGAGCTCCGTCATCCATCAAATGATTCGGTAGTCGGTCCAAATTCCCATTGAAACAAGCCGCACATAGATGTCGCTAAAACCGACTACAAAGAGCGAGATCCAGGCAAACAGCATGTGCCGTTTATTCAGAGAACTTACACATCCATACGCTTTCTTTCGGATCGGTTTATTCGACAATACGTCGTAAACGCCGCCAACTAGATGGCGGAGACTGTGGCAGCTTAAGGTATAGAATCCGAGGCAGAAGACGTTTGCCGTTAGTACCAGCGTTCCGACGCCTACTCCGAATCTCCACGTCCCGTCAGCAGCCTGGAACCACATTGCACTCCACGCGTCATAGGCGAGGAAGAACAGGAAAAATATTGCGAGATATAGAAAATAGCGATGAATGTTCTGTAGGATCAGCGGGAACCAATTCTCCCCGCGATAGCCCTTTCGCGGTTCGCCGACGGCGCAGGCGATCGGGTCGGCCCACATTGCTTTGTAGTAGGCTCCGCGATAGTAATAGCAGGTGAACCGAAAGCCGCCGGGAGCCCAGAGGATCAGCAAAGCAGGCGAAAACGGCAGCCAAGACGGTATCCACGAAGGCTGCGGTCCAAATAGGGCGTGCGGCGAATTTCCGAAAAGCTCGGGCGAATAGAACGGTGAAAGATAACCTGTGCCCGGAACCCAATAATGAGCACCCTGAAACGCTGCCCACGTCGAATAGAGGACGAATGAGCCAAGCCCGATAAAGGTCAGAAGCGGTGCGACCCACCAAGTGTCCTTCCGCATCGTCTGTCCAAAGCCACGTCGCTGTATCGAAACCAGATTAGATGCCATAGGACGATCAATTCACTTTAAGTTGTTCGTTCGGAAACTGCTAAAGTTGTACGTCAAAAAGGCTTATCAAGTCAAGGAACCGCCACGACGAAGTCTCTAACGCACCAGCCTTTCACGAGCATCTGCGGGTGGTTCAGGCGATACGGCGAGCGCCGACTTAAAGGCGTCATCGGTATATTTGTGCCGGGCGAGCCGCATTTGGTTGTAGAGGCGATCGCCAACGAGTGGCTGTATCTGCTTGTGCTCCCACTTCTTTTTGCCATCGGCGAATGGGATCAAATACTCGAAAGCCTTTCGGATGCCTCGCCCGTCAGCCGTTTTGAATTTCCAAAGATCGACACCCACAACGTCGCCCAATCGGGCGAGTTCGACGTAGCCGCCTAGATTCATCGTGCTGTAATTCCACGAAAGCGTCCGTGCTAGTTCGAGCGGTTGACTGCCGTCCGGTTCGACCTGTTTGGCGATGCGGTTCTGTTTTGACGATTCTAAGACTCGTTTCGCTGAGTCGCTATTGCGGGTGAACAGCGCGAAAGACGCCACCTGCACGTCATAGATAGTTCCATGGTTGTTTTTCGCGGCGGCCTCGTCACGCCCATATTTGCTTTCGGTCAGCCATTTCAGATATTTATCGAACCAATCTTCCATTCCCGCCTGATCGTTTTTTGTCCACGAAGCCGACGTCCCTATCAGACCGACAGAATCCACGATGTTTACGAGCCCATGCGTTTCGATAATGCCGATACCGCGGCCTGTGTTGACGCCGGGGATCGCCTGGGCGAACTGCAGATTGGGATTCATCTTCGTCTTCGTGTCGAGGAACCACATCCGCAGCAATTTTGCCGACCGCTCTGCGTATTCTTCTTTGCCGGTGAAATAATATCCGAGGGCTAGCGTCTGCACTGTATTTACGAGCCTCGAGAGTTCTGTTTTGTCCGGCAGAAGCAGGATCTCCGGATTCCGCTCGCCGTCGCGGCGAATGTACGGCAGGCCATCCTTTTTCGTCGGATCCTTCCAAAAATACGGCGCCTGACTCATGTAATCGTGCTTATCGCCGCTCGGAGGGGTAATGGTCTTGGCTGTCACCGGCTTAACTTCGACCGCGAGGGCTTTTTTCGCCTCACTATCGAGTTTGTCGAGGGCTGGCTTCAGAGATGGTGCCGACAGGTTTTTCTTTCGCTCAGAAAGAGTCTTAGCATCGAGCAAAAAGACACGCGGCGAGCCGTCACGTCCCTGTCCGCAGAGCGGCATACCCATCCCGCTCAAAAGGAAGCAAACAGCAGCGAATATAATGTGATATGTCTTTATTTGCATCTATTTTCGTGTAAATGTTCCGTCTTTCCAGACGAGATCATACAGCTTCCTTCCCTTTTCACTGATCTCATAGTCGTCGCCCTTTTCGGTGATCTTTTTTGAAAAGACCCTCACGGTCGTTCCGACACGGGGCAGTTCATACCAGTTCTTTTTGCTGAAATCCGGAACGACCTTCTCGGAGATGTCAGTCCATTTGCCATCCTTGTAGTCGAGAAAATAGAAGTCGTTCATCATCTCGCCCGAGGTCATAACCGCAACCAGATAGGTTTCGTCGGGACGTTTAAAGATCGTCATTTCGATGCACGACTGCGCACCGTCACAACCGCCTTTGAAATAGCCGTTCTTAATATCCTCGACCTCGGTAAAGGTCTTTAGATACTCAGCCCTGGCCTTTTTGCAATCCTTATCCGTCTGACGATCGCAGCCTTCGAGGACAAAGTACTTATCGGGAAGCAAGTTAAAAAAATCGCGGATGGTTTTCGGCCCGTCAGCAGTTTTGGGCGGGGGTATCTCAGCAATTGGAGCAGTAGCCGCGGAATTTGCAACAGCAGATGAAGGCTTTTCATCAGGAGTTGGCGAGCCGGCACCGCCCGTACCAGCATCGCATGCGGAAAAACCAAGAGCGGTTACCAGGAATAAAAAAGCTAGTTTCATGATCGTCTCCTAAGCCAAACGGCCATACAGTTCAGTCAATTGCCTAAGTCTATCAGCTATTTCGGGCGTCAGTGCTCCATCGGCGAGCCGCCATTTCCAGTTGCCGTCGGTCGAGGCGGGTAGATTCATTCGGTGTTTGTTGTCGAGGCCAAACACGTCCTGCAGGGGCACGATCGCAGTCTCAGCGACCGATGCCCATGCTGCACGGATCATTTCCCAATGCATCTCGCGACCGTTGGTTTGCAGATATTCGAGACAGTGTTTGCGAGTTTTCGCCTCCCAGCCCTTCTTCTTACCCGAAATTGAACGCCACCAGCCGGCCGTTGTGTCATTATCGTGCGTTCCGGTGTAGACGACCGAGTTTGGAATGTAATTGTGCGGCAAATTGGAATTAGCCTCATCACCGCCGAAGGCAAACTGCAGGATCCGCATCCCGGGAAAGCCAAAGTCGTCACGAAGAGCCTCGACTTCCGCCGTCATCGCCCCGAGGTCCTCGGCGATCACGCGAAACGGCCCGAGCCGCCTGAGCAGCGTTCGAAACAGCATTTGGCCGGGAACCGGAGACCATTTGCCATTTTCAGCAGTCTCGTCACCACCGGGAACTTCCCAGTTGCGGATAAATCCGATGAAATGATCGAGCCGAACGATATCTACGATCTCGTAATTGAACGCTAAACGGGCCGTCCACCAGCCAAAATCGTCCTTCAGCATCGCTTCCCAGTTGTAGATCGGGTTGCCCCAGAGCTGGCCGGTCTTTGAGAAGTAATCCGGCGGCACACCCGCGACCACGGTTGGCGAGCCGTCGGGCTTAAGCTTGAAACTACGCTGATTACACCACACATCAGCCGAATCAAGCGCGACAAAGATCGGCAGGTCGCCGACGATCTTGATGCCCCGTTCATTCGCATATCGTCGAACCGCAAACCATTGCCGGAAAAAGAGATACTGCGAAAATTTTTCGGTCTGGATCTCGCGTGCGAGTTGCGATAGTACAGTCGCAATGGCCGCAGGTTCACGCGAACGCAGCGGCTCAGCCCACTGAAACCAAGCCTTTTCTGAATGTGAGGATTTGAGTGCGCGAAAAAGCGAATAATCGTCGAGCCACCAAGCGTTGTTCTTGCAGAAGTACTCGAACTCGTCCGTCAATTGCGGTGCCGCACCTGCTCGAAAAGCCTCGAACGCTTTTGCGAGCATCTCGCTTTTCCACTTTGTGACGCGGTCAAACTCGACAAATTCAGTCGAAAATTCGGGTACGTCGGCTAAGTCCTCTGCTGCAAGTAAGCCATCGTCGACGAGCTTTTCAGGCGAGATCAGGATCGGGTTTCCGGCGAAGGCCGAGTATGCTGAGTAAGGCGAGTTGCCTTCACCGGGCGGGCAGAGCGGGAGTATTTGCCACCGCTTTTGGCCCGCCAACGAGAGAAAATCGACAAACTCGAAGGCCGCCGGGCCAAGATTGCCGACACCGAAACGCCCTGGCAGCGATGTCGGATGCAGGATAAGTCCCGATGATCTCTCGCGATTTGCCATAATCATTGCAGGATCGGATTCAGCGGCCCGTCCGCGAGCTCGCCGGGGTTTCGCGGCGTCAGCCACGTTTCGAGGTCTGCCAGCTGGTGTTCGTTTCGCGGCTCGGTCACGCGTGCTCCGTCCGCAAAATAAATAACGGTCATCACCTCGCGAAGCCTATTCGAGCGATTCTCGCCCGCCGTGTGTATCGTAGTACCGAGATGAAACGTCGCATCGCCCGCTTTCATTGATTCGGCACGCGCTACCGGAAAGCTATTATCTTTCACGTATTTCGCGAGGATCTGATCGCTTTCGTCCGAGATCGCGAGATCGTCAACCACGCCGCCGCGATGTGAGCCGGCAGCGAAGGTGAGCATTCCCATTCCCACATCAATATCAACCAGAGGCATCCACATCGTTATCGTTCGGTCGGTGTCGAGCGGCCAATAGTATTGATCCTGATGCCAGGGCGTCGGCCCGCCGCCGGGCTCCTTGAAGAGAGCTTGATCATGATAGAGCCGAACCTTTTCGACACCAAGCAGAGCAGCCGCGATGTCTGCAAATTTCCTTTCAAAGACAAATGTCTTTACCGCGTCATCATGCAGCCAAAGGTTCATCGTCTGGAGAAACGCTTTGCCGTAGGTATCCCGCTCGGCGAGCGGGCGATCTTCTGTAATCAGCCTTCGGCTCGCCTCTGTGATCGCTCGCCGGTGAACGGCAATTTCGTCTGCCTCGATGACCTCCCGAAGCAGCAGGTGTCCGTCGGCGTCAAATTGTTTTCGCTGCTGATCGGTCATTAAAAACATTGTTGCAGGACTTTAAGAGTATTATGTTTCACGCCCTCGGAAACGACAAAGCGGGGGCGTTCAAGGCTCCGAAATTGTCTTGGTTTCCGTGGTGTGTTATAACGATTACGCCGTTGAAAAGCTTTAACATTTACAGAAATCTGGCTTGGCTGAACGAATTACCTGCCGATCGGGCGGAGGAACTATTCCTCTCCGTGAGCGGGTCGGAGCTTTGGGCACGAGAACTTGCACGATCGAGGCCTTTTCCGCTCGTCGAGCAATTGTTCCAGACGGCAGAGAGTTTATGGTTTTCGCTGCCGGCGGCGGAACGGATAGCAGCATTTTCATGTGCGGGCGAAGCAAAAACGAATGGTACCTCTTCGAACGGCAACTCGGAAATGGCGATCGAGGATATAAAGGGCTTGTACAGAGATAAGTTCGGGTTTATATTCGTACTCAGCGACGAAGGAAAAAGTCCCGACGAGGTGTTAGCGGTGTGCAAAGCTCGTTTGGGCAACTCGGTAGCGACGGAATTGCAGATCGCAGCTGACGAACACCGCAAAATGATCGAGAGCCGATTGAGCAAGCTTCTGGAGAAATGAGTCCTATCACGACACAGATCCTGGACACCGCGTCAGGCAAACCAGCTGCCGGCGTTGCTGTGGTGCTTGAAAGAAAGACCCACACCGCGGGCTGGCAGGCAGTAGCCGAGGGTGTAACGGATGTCGATGGCCGGCTTAATGACCTGCTGTCAACGCGCGAAGCTTTCCTTCCCGGACATTATCGCTTCATTTTCGAGACAGCGGCGTATTTTCTGCTTCAGGGTATCGAGTGTTTCTATCCGCAGGTCACCGTCAGTTTCGCCGTCAAGGACGCCCAGCAGCATTATCATGTTCCGGTCCTAGTTAGCCCGCACAGCTATTCAACCTTCCGCGGCCGATAAAAAGTTAATGAAAACTACCATCTCCTCCGATGCCCTAGAACAGCTAGAATCGGCTCTCTATCGAGGCGCTGACCTGACTGTCACTCGACGGTCGCCTGTTCACACCGTCTATGGCGGTGCCCAGCTTTTCACTGCGGACACGAACAGCAAACTGGCCGAGCTATCGCGCAAGGCCCTGCACACATACGCTCCCGACGCAGACGACGTCCGAAGCATCTTCGATATTCCGGAAGGCATTGCGGCTGCAGTAAGGGAACGCGTCGAAACAAAACTTTCTGTCGAGGCTGTTGAAGACCTTCGGATCGATTTTGAGGATGGCTACGGCGTTCGTTCGGGCGAGGAAGAAGATGGTCATGCGGTCAGCACCGCCGCTGAAACCGCAGACGCGATCAAGCGTAATGCCCTTCCACCCTATTTTGGCATCAGGATCAAGGCCCTTAGCGTTGAGACCGGAAAGCGTGCTCTCAGAACGCTGGACCTCTATTTGACGCACCTCATAGATTCGATGAATGGGCGATTGCCTCATAACTTTGTCATCACATTGCCAAAGGTAAATTCGCCGGGCGAGGTATCGATCTTGTCGAGGGCTCTAGCGGATATCGAGAATGGATTTGGGATAGACCGAGGGTCGATCGGCATCGAAATCATGGTCGAGACGGCCAGGGCGATCTTTGATAAGAACGGTTCGATGGCTCTGCCAGGGATCGTGGATGCGGCTGATGGACGATGCGTTGCGGCCCATTTTGGGGCGTACGACTACCTTTCGGAACTCGGCATTGCTTCGTCTGAACAGGGACTAAGTCACTCGGCGTGCGATCTCGCCCGCAATTTAATTAAACTATCGCTTGCGGGACGTCCGGTAGACGTTTCCGACGGAGCAACCAATCTGATGCCTGTTGCCCCGCATCGCGGGCCTGATATTTCGGATAGTCAGATAAACGAAAATATCGCGGCTGTTAGAGCGGCGTGGAAACTGCATTACGACAACATCCGTCACGGACTTGCAAAGGGTTTTTATCGCGGCTGGGATCTGCACCCGGCACAGTTTGTCGCGAGATACGCAGCGGTTTACGCGTTCTTTCTCGAATCGATGCCGGATGCATCCAAACGACTACGGTCTTTTATCGAAAAAGGTGCTCGGGCGAATTTAGTCGGAAATACTTTTGACGATGCCGCGACTGGGCAGGGCCTGCTAAACTTTTTCCGCCGGGCGGTCGATTGTGGAGCGATCTCGGAGGATGAAGCCTCCGAACAAACAGGACTCTCGATAGGCGATATTCGGTCCAGTTCCTTCACTCAGATAATCGAGCACCGATAATTTAAGCAATAGCGTAAAAATCCCGCAAGAATATTTCCCGAACTCCGTTCAACTATCGTCAGCCAATTAGCTGTTCGATCTTGAGTTTGACGGAGTTTTATATGACCACGTTTACAAATCCGCTCGATAATGTCCGCATCGCGAGTCCATGCGCCGCAGATTGGAACGCAATGTACGGCAACGAGCAAAAACGCTTCTGCGGCGATTGCAAGTTGAACGTCTACAACCTATCGGGGATGACGAAGCAGGAAGCCGAGGCCTTGATAATGAACGCCGAAGGACGTCTTTGCGTACGGTTCTATAGAAGAGCTGACGGCAGCGTGATGACGAAGGATTGTCCAGTAGGATGGGCGGGCGTGAAACATCGAGCGCGTATTTTCGCGACCGCCGCAGCGTCGATGCTGATGGCTGTACTCACGGGAGTATTCTTTGTTTCGCTGTTTTCGACTAAAAGCGTAACGGTCGGCAAACTAAAGATCCCGCTAACGCGTACGACTCCCGATCCGAGGCCATTGATGGGAGCGATCGCACCGCCGAAACGAACGGATCCACCGAAGCCAAAACGGACGATGACAGAGATCCAAGGCGAGATCGAAGCTCCGGTCGTGAAAAAGACTTCTTAGTTTTTTACGTAATAGCCCTGTCGCGAGCGGACGCTTGCCGCACGGCCTGGAACACTGACCTGAAGCCGGACGAATCTATTCGCCGGAAAATCTGATTCTGAGTAGTACTGGATCAGATACTGCGAACGCAGTTCGTTGCCGATCTGGCGGAAAATACGGTCGAGAGCAGCTGAGTTAGCCCGGGAATTGTTTCCGTTCTGGTAGCCGTCCTTTGTGTCGATCGGCTGAAATTTTGGCAGGAATGCGGTTCCGCCCGTGTCATTGGCAAACGTCTGCATATTTTCCTGGCCAACCACACTCATTTTATTTAACTGAAATGAGCTGCCCGCCGGGTTTATCGAGTAGAACACCGTATCGGCATTCTGAAGCCCGCGGAGTACGCGGACACGTTCCTGCATACTCGCCGTATTTCGATTGGCTACTGTAAGCTGGTATAGCTTTTTGTTATCGATCGTGTTTACGTCGACTTTGCGGTAGCCGTCCTGGATGGCCTTCGTGATGCGCTCGCTGTTCGTGTCTTCGCCGTCGGAGATCACCAGAATAACGCGGCGAGTCCCTTCTGGAGCATTTCTGGCCAAATATTCCGCCGCAAAACTGACGCTGTCAAAAAAAGCTGTAAATTCCTTGGTTGGGATGATCGACATGATCGCACGCTGTGAAGCGTCCGCGTCGCCGCGTGGGCCGACAAGGACCGGCTTTGCACCGACGGTGAAGATCGTCGCCCGATCCATCGGCCTCAGCACATCCTTCAAAAATTTCGCTGCCGTTTCCTGCTGAAACTTGAACATCGGACTCGTAGTCGCCGAAATATCGAAAAGCAAAGCGATATCGAGCGGAACGGTTTCGGCCGTTCCGACATTTTCTATCGTCTGAGCTTTTCCCTCCTCAGATATCCTGAAATCCGCCGCAGAAAGCCCGGCGATCGCCTGCCCGGTGGCATCCGTTACGGAAACCGGAACGACTATCAGCTTCGAGGAAACCTTGATTATCTCGTCATCATCGGCCTTCGGCGTCGGCGTAGCGGTTTGCGCTAAGCCATACGCCGACATAATAAAAACGATAGAAAGACTCGTGATCAGCTTTTTCATATAACCACCCACAATATGAACGGACAGGAAAAGGGCGTTGGTCACCGCAAATCTCGAAAGAAATTTACCGCTCACCAACGCCCCGAAGAACAGACAATTACTATTCGTTAATGTCGTTACTGGCCGATTTGACCTCAACGGTCTGATTCAGTCCGCGGCTGACGAGTAATTTGATCTCGACACGGCGATTCTGCTCACGGCCCTCGCGGGTCGTATTGTCAGCAACCGCCTTCAAAGCCCCGAAACCATACGAATCGGAGAAACGTCGAAGGTCTACATCATGATTTTCGATGAGGTAATCCTTAACCGCTTTGGCTCGTCGCTCGCTGAGGGCCTTGTTAGCCTTGGGGCTGCCCTCTGCCGATGCGTAGCCGGTGACTTCGATAACGTAGCCTTTCAGCGTTTTAGCGGCAGCGGCAACCTGGTCGAGCGAAGCTTTTGCGTCGGGCAAAAGGACCGCGCTATTTACCCTGAAGTTCACGGTCGCCGTTGACTGAACGACGAAATCGTCGAGATCGGTAATACGCTGGTTGGTCGCGTTCACGCCCGCGACAGCCGCATCTGCGGTGTCTTGAGCAGCTTTTGCACCGCCCTTCGCGGCATTGGAGATGGCGACCAGCTCATCGATCTGGCCTGAGATGCGTTCTGCGTTCTGCTCGGCGGCCGTCAAACGGTCTTCAGCAGGCGTCACACGCGAATCGATAGCCTGCGCAGTTTGAAGATTACCCTTATCGAACCTGATCTTGGTCGCCGCAACGCTTCCAGCGGAATCGCCCATGCCCTCGAGTTCGATCGTTACACCACGAACAAGGGCCGCAACCGGATAGGAATCGCCGCCCCAAAAACTCTTGTTCTTAATGCTCGCATTTGGAGCAACGACAATACGCGTATCGACACCGACCGAATCGCGAACGATCAACGTGTCAGTGTTCTCCTTAGCCACAACAACGCCTTTGATCTTATATTTCTGGCCGATCACTGCCGAACGGGTTTGCGCTGTTTGCCCGAAAGCTGAAACTACGCCGATGAGCAGCGAGAGTGCCAAAACAGATAATTTTTTATACATAACGAATCTCCTAAGATAAATGTATGGTTGATGAGCTAACCTCACAACTAGACGCGAACCGAGTCGGCAGCGTTGTCTACTAGATTAACCACGTTAAGGCATGTCCACTGTATTGGAGTATACACAAGAGCGGTAGAGGATATAAAGAGTTTTTATTTTGTTATCCGAACCGCAACAAAAGCCCGTGCGAAGGTGATCAGCGAATCGCACGGGCCGTGGAAAAAACTTCAGATCAAATGCTGAATGGGGCGCTCTCAAGGTAGGCCTTCATGTACGCGAGAAATCTCTCTGCATCCGCACCGTCCACGACGCGGTGGTCGTAGGTCAGGGCAAAATATGCCATCTGTCGGATCGCAATGTAGTCGTCGCCGTCAGGTGTTGTCATGACCTTTGGCCGTTTTTCGATCGTACCGACGCAGAGGATCGCCACCTGCGGCTGATTGATGATCGGCGTACCAAAAAGGCCGCCAAAGACGCCCGGGTTTGTGACGGTGAAGGTTCCGCCCTGAACTTCGTCCGGCATTAATTTTTTGGATCGGGCCCGATCTGCGAGGTCATTGGCGGCTGTTGCAAGTTGCGCGAGAGAAAGATTACCGGCACCTTTTATCACTGGCACGATCAATCCCCAATCGAGGGCTACCGCCATTCCGATGTTGATGTCGCCTTTATACACGATCTGGTCGCCGTCAACCTGCGAATTGACAATGCGATGTTCGCGGATCGCCGCCGTTACGGCCTGGAATATGAACGGCATAAAGGTGAGCTTGGTGCCGTACTTAGCCTGAAACGCTTCCTGATTAGCCTTGCGAAACTTCGCGACGTTGGTCATGTCGATCTCGTAAACGCTCGTCACATGGGCGGAGGTTTGCTTCGAGAAGGTCATGTGCTCGGCGATCTTTTTACGCATCACCGACATTTTTTCGACGCGGTCGTCCATCGTCGTGGTCACAGGCGCCGAGAACTGAGGCCTGGCCGGTAAAGCAGAGGGAGCACTCGCCGCCGGGGCGGAAGCGGCACCTTTAACAAGTAGATCCTGCGGACGAAGAGCTGCACCCGTTTCGAGGAATGAAAGTATGTCGCCCTTGGTCACGCGGCCGCTGATCCCGCTGCCGGGAATTCGAGACAGATCGATGCCGTGCTCTTTGGCAATGTTGCGAACGAGCGGGCTGGATTTCTGTCGTCGAAGATCGTCGACGCTCGAACCAGCCGTCGCGGAAGCGGCCCTTACCTGGACCGGAGCGGGCTGAACGACGGGAGTCGCCTCGGCCGCTGCTGACTCGGTTACCGGTGGCGGTGCGGGCACTTCGGCCTTGGCAGTTGGGGCTGAACCTTCCGCTCCGACGATCGCGAGTACCGCACCGACCTCAACCGTCTCACCTTCCTGAACATTGATGGACAGAAGCTTTCCAGCCGCCGGCGAAGGTACCTCGGCATCGACTTTGTCGGTAGAGATCTCGAGCAGAGCCTCGTCTTTCTCTACATCGTCGCCGATCTTTTTAAGCCATTTTGAAACGGTTCCCTCAGTGATCGACTCGCCCATCTGGGGCATCACGATCTCTGTGCCGCCCTCAGTCGAAGCGGCTGACGGTGACGCTGCGACCGGTTCGGCTGCCTCGGGCATCTTTATCGCTTCTGGTTCGGGCTGCTCGGCGACGACGGGCGGTGCAGCGGCGGCAGGTTCTTCAGCGGCCGGAGCCGGACTTGCCGCAGCAGTTTCTCCTTCCGCACCAACGACGGCCACGATCGTTCCGACCTCGACCGTTTCACCTTCCTGAACGCGGATCTCAAGCAGCACACCGGCTCCCGGGCTCGGCACTTCAGCATCGACCTTATCCGTGGATATCTCGAGGATAGCCTCGTCCTTGTCCACCGATTCGCCGACCTTTTTCAGCCACTTTGAAACGGTTCCTTCAGTTATCGACTCGCCCATCTGGGGCATTACGACTTCAACGCTCATAAAATCTCCGGCGATCAAAACAAAAAGTGATCAATCTATAAGGATACAAGAATTGCCGATGAAGAGAAACAGTTGAGGTGCAGGAATCAGGATGCCTTCGCTTGCAACACGGCGATCAACCTATCAAATTCATTGATCGTCTTAGGCACCGTGATCGGCTTTCCGTCTCTCAGCGAGATCGTTCCTGCCTGATCGACTTCACTGATCTCCTCCCACAAAACGTTCTGCTTTTTGTATCGGAAGCCGTTTTCGAAGATCTCGAAGTGCTTCTTTCGCTGCATCACGAACGAGAACATCGTCAGCAGATAGATAATGAGAAAAGCTGTCGAAAGCAGGAAATAAAGGGCGCTTTGGAGAATGTAAAAGGCGAACATCATCGCCAGGAAGAACATAAACGAAAGTACCGCCATAAAGACGGCGCGTTGAACGTGGATCGCGGCTATGCCATAAACGGCCACGATCCGTCCGAGATCTTTTTCCTTCGGTTTCATCAGGCTTCGGCGGTTGTCGGGTCGATCACATTTCGTACCTCAGAGATGCGGTTAGCGGGAAAACCGCCGCGCGATGCGTGTTCGCGGATCATTTCCTCGTTTGGAGCGATGTAGACGCAGTAGATCTTATCGTCGGTCACATAGCTTTGGATCCACTGGATCTGCGGGCCGAGTTCGTTCAAAACGCTGCACGAGGTCTGCGACACTGCTTGTAGAGCGTCAGCCGTCGATGCCCCGACTCCTGGAATATCGCGTTCGATCACATATTTAGGCATACTTTTTCCTCCGATATACGTATTATTTAGGATATTGCTTGATCTTCCCAATTTTATCAGAAGACGTGCCCGCGTGCGGCGTGACAATTTCGTGACTTCGGTTAGAATAACGGAAAACCATAAATGATCGACGCCGCGTCAGAGATTACACAACATCAGATTTAACCATGAAAAGATTCTCGATCTCACTCGTTCTACTCGTTTCCTTCTTCATCACTCAGCAGGTATCAGCACAGAAACCTGTGCTTACAGCGGCAGATTACGATCGTGCCGTTAAAATGCTGGCATTTGGCACGGCCCCGCTTGTCGATCGTGCCGCTGTACGGCCGAACTGGCTGCCCGACGGCCGCTTTTGGTACGTCGCAATGACGCCGACCGCTCGAGAGTTTGTGCTTTTCGACCCAGCGACGGGAACGAGAAAGACGGCGGCTAGACAGGCTGATCTTGGCATCCCCGCTCCGCCGGCCCCAGCCGGGCCGCAGCGAGGCGGAGCGAACGTTTCGACATCGCCTGACGGCAAGAAGCAGGTTTACATCAAGGATTGGAACCTGTGGGTAAAGGATGTTGCGAGCGGAAAAGAAACTCAGCTTACGACCGACGGCGTAAAGGATTTTGGCTACGCTACGGACAACGCCGGCTGGAGAAAGAGTGACAGGCCTGTTGTCCTCTGGTCGCCTGATTCGAAAAAGATCGCGACCTATCAGCAGGACCAGCGGCACGTCAGCGATATGTACCTTACTTCGACCAACGTCGGCGCACCGCGGCTCGAGGCATGGAAATACCCGCTGCCGCAGGACAAGGAGATCATTAAGATCTATAGAAATGTCATCGATGTCGAGACGGGACGGATGGTCAAGTTTAAGATGAATGCCGATGATCGCCGCGGCACGCTCTGCGACGACATAGTCTGCGGCGGTTCGTGGGGCGATGTCCGATGGAGCCCCGATGCGACAAAGATCGCCTTCGTATCGACCGATCGAGCACATAAGGAAGCGAAATTCCGGATAGCGGACGTTGCAACCGGCGATATCCGCGAAGTTTTTGAGGAAAAGGTCGCGACCCAATACGAATCCGGCCAGGGTGAGGAAAATTGGCACTATTTCCCTGCAACCAACGAGGCGATCTGGTATTCGGAACGCGACGATTGGGGTCATCTGTACCTTTACGACCTAGCTACAGGCCGCGTAAAGAACCAGATAACCAAGGGAAATTGGGTCGTGACGCGCATCCTCAAGGTCGATGAAGCGGCCCGAACCATCTACTTCGAAGCTAATGGCCGCGAACCGGGACGCGATCCCTATTTCTCGCACTTCTACAAGATCAATTTCGACGGCAATGGGCTTTCATTGCTGACGCCTGAGGATGGCACGCATCAGGTTTCCTTGTCGCCTGACGGCAGATATTTTGTTGACAGTTTCTCCAAGCCGGACGTTCCGCAGACCTCGGTACTTCGCGACATGAACGGCCGCCTGATAGCTGAGCTCGAAAAGGTCGACATCACACGCTTGAAAGCCGCCGGCTGGAAGCCCCCGATGCCGATCACTGTAAAAGATCGAAACAATAAATGGGATCTGTACGGCCTGATGTTTACGCCGACCAATCTCGATCCGTCGAAAAAGTACCCGATCGTAAACTACATCTATCCCGGCCCGCAGGGCGGGGGCGTCGGAACGCGAGCATTTGGAGCTTCGCGAAGCGATCATCAGGCTCTGGCCGAGCTCGGGTTTATTGTGGTGATCATCGACGGGACTTGTAATCCGGACCGTTCGAAATCATTCCACGACGCCTGCTATGGCAACATGGCGGACAACACGCTCGAAGATCAGATCGCCGGCATCAAACAGCTTGCAGCAAAGTATCCCTATATGGATATTGACCGCGTCGGGATGTGGGGGCACTCGGGCGGCGGCTTTGCTACGGCAGCCGCCTTGTTCCGCTATCCCGATTTCTACAAGGTCGGCGTTTCGCAGGCTGGTAACCATGATAACCGCAACTACGAGGACGATTGGGGCGAGCGTTACATCGGGCTGATGGTCGGAGACAACTATGAAAAGCAAGCAAATCAGCTCTACGCCAAAAACCTTAAGGGCAAGTTGCTCCTTTCACATGGCGGCATGGACGACAATGTACCGCCGTCCAATACCTACCTCGTGGTCGATGCTCTCGTAAAAGCAAATAAGGACTTTGACCTGATCATCTTCCCGAACGCTCGCCACGGCTATGCCGGCGACAACAATTACATGATGCGTCGGCGCTGGGATTATTTTGTCAAGCACCTTGCAGGTGCCGAGCCTCCGAAAGAGTACAAAGTGACCGTGACACCTGACCCGCGACTAGCGAATTAAAGCTTGCGCCCAAACCTTCACAGACAACAAGACCGGCGTCGAAGCCTCGCTCATAGTGTACGAGCCTGACTTCGACAGCCGGTCTTTTGCTAGTGACCGCGGGATCTAAAGATTTCTTTTTATCTCAGCACTTACCTTCTCAAGTTCCGATGCCGAGGCGGCCCCGCTACGTGTGGTGAGGACGGTGCCATCTTTACCCACCACAACGACCAGAGCTTTGTCCTTCTGATAGCTGAATCTTTTTGAGATAGTGCCGCCCCAGTCCAGCAGCACCGGGAAGGACGTCTGCCGCTTTATCAATCGCCTTACCAATCCGCGGGCGTAGCTCGGCACACCGGAAAGCGACGCGATGCCAAAAACATACACTTTGCCCTCAAAATCCTTGTAGATAGGCTTTGACCAACCGTCGATCTGCCCAGCGCCTTTGCGGTCGCCAAATACAAGAACGACCACTCGGTCACTTGGAAAATTAACTTCTAGGTATTGATCGTTTTGATCCTTTAACCCAAAGTTCTCAACCTTTGTCTGGCCAAAAACCGGATCGAGGCCCGGAACAAGAAACAGCCCATACGCAGCGAAAAAGAGGATCAAAAAAAGCGATCTCCCTGAAAGCTCAGTGGTCATCCGTGGTGCTCCAAAAAAAAGAAAAATTCGTCGCAGTGTTCGCGACTCTATAATTTCGCACCACGCAGGTCTTTGGATGCAAATTCACCTGTTCGGCGTCATTTACTCAAGGCCAGTCAGATCGACCGAAGTAAGATCAGTTAGAGGCTGCAAAACCCGCGGGGCAAAGCGATAACGCTTTGACACGGCGGAGATCGTATACACGTCGCCGGAGGCAACATTCTCGAACTGGTAGTAGCCGAATGAGCTCGTCGTGACCGACGCTGAAGTTCCGGAAGGCGAAGTGATCAACACTTTAACGTTCCTGACTCCTTGTCCTGCAGGAGTAGTAACGCGGCCGCTAATGGACAGGGGTTGCGGCGTTAAGTCTCTCAATCGCGATCGTAGGAAAGCATCCACTTGTAATAGGTTCGACTCAGCCGAGAAGAGAGGCCCGCCGTGTCCTGCCCCCGCGATCGGCGTGTATACAGAATCGTGTCCCTGATCCTGGAATAACGCCTGGAGGATCTGGCTCTGCCCCATCGCGACAGTGCAGTCGGTCGTGCCGTGCTGGATAAAAAAGGGCGAATCGTCAGGCGTGTAAAAGGTTAGGGGATTCGCTCGCCGGACTGCTTCCGGGCAGGTTTGGATCGGGCACCCGACTAGCAGCGACTCGGCTGAGTTGGCCGAATTATGATTGCTCGCGGTGCAGCCCTGTGCCTGAGCATGGGAATCCATTTGAAGGAAATCAGTCGGGCCGTACCAGTCGACAACTGCCTGTACGCGGCTGGAATATTGAGTATTCCCACCGACCGAGCCTTCCATATCGGCAACGTCGCCGGTTGTGCCCACAAGCGCCGCAAGATGGCCGCCTGCGGAACTTCCCCAGACGCCGAATCTTGTCGGATCGAGGTTGTATTGAGCCGCGTTGGCCCGCAGCCATCTTATGGCCGCTTTACAATCATGAATTTGAGCAGGAAAGATGGCCTCGCTGCTCAACCGATAATTCAGGCTCGCAACGACGTAGCCATTTCTCGCGTATCTGAGTTGGAAGCTGTTAGGGCCAAGTGTTTTGTCACCAGATTGCCACCCACCGCCATGGATCCATATGACAACCGGCAAGGGCCCCGTCGCACCGTTTGGTATGTGCAGATCCAGTTTGTGGGAATCGAGCGGATCCCCCGCATAAGCGATGTCACGGATCGACGTAAACGTACCCTGTGCTGTGCTTTCGCTGACAGCGAGCAAAATAAGAAAGGCGACCAATACAAATGTCGCTTTTGAAGATCTCATATCGTCAGCACCCCCGAACACGACTTAGGACGAGCGAATGCCGGAGATAGTTTAAGAATTCTGAATAAGGTTGGAAAAATGACCAACCGCGTCGCGAGATCGAAAGACAGATCAGCTATTTAAGTTCCTGCGTCTCGTCCTCGCTCTCGTCAAAGAGAACGCTGACGGGCGTGTGTGTTGGCGGCAGGGCGGCGGCTTGTTGTGCTTGTTCGATCTTTAGTTCGGTCAGGTCGGTTTGCAGTTTGTCGATCGCTTCCTGAGCAAGGTCGAAATCAGCGGCTTTGATATTTAGGGTTACCGTACCGCCATCATTTGGGATTCCGGCGATCGCGGCGAGAGATCTGGTGCGGATCTTGATCTTGGCGCCGCGGCGAAAGATGCCTTTTTTAAATTTTACATCCAGGATCTCAGTAGCGGGGATCCTTGCTTCCTTCACGCCTTCAGAGATCAGGCCAAATAGCTTCGATTCGAATTCGAAAACGATACCCGCCTGTGAAAACTTGGCTATGCCGTTCACCTCTGACAGTCCCGAGTGCTTCTCCGCCTTGAATGGAATGCTGATAAAATTCTGCATACTATGCCTTCTTTAGATCTTCTGCTCGCATCTCAGCGGTGTCGGTCCCGGCTGCCCGCTCAACTTCCTTGTGGCGGTCCGCCACGAAGTTAAATGCCGTAAGAGCAAACGACACGAGAGCGATGGCGATACCGTAATATAAAGTCTCAAGCGAGCTCTCAGATTGTAAAAGCTTCTGGACAAACTTCACAGCCATGATCGGGATGAGAACTGAGCCAAATTTTGCCTTTAGCTCATCCAGGTTCTTTACGAGCATCCAGTCCGGCACTCTAAGGCCGCCGATGAACAGTTCGTACAGGCTGACTGAAATGACCAGCAGGGCCACAGCCACTAAAAAGCTATCGAGAGCTTCGAACAAAACATACAGCGTCGGACTGTTGCTCTCGTGGTGAAGCACGGCGATCTGCACCACCTTTATAGTCTTCTCAGCCCCGATATAGATCGCCGCAAGCACGCCGATAAGCATCCCGATGATCGGAATGTATGAGAGATACCTGGCTTTTTCAACGATCCACTTCATAGGCAGAAACACGACCGATAGAGAGGTGTATTTGGCGCAAGTTAGTCCTACTTTAGGCGTTGTGCGACGATCAAAACTTGGACAAACGCCCTACCGGTCATGTTTACGGCTTAGATACCGCCCAATTCCAAACAAACTGATCAGCAACCAAAAAAACTCGACCACAAAGGCCGGAAAATTGAAATTAAAGTACAGCGAAACCAAGATCATCGTCGCACCCGCAGCATTTAGCAGCGAATATACCAACTGCTCGCTCCGCACACGGCCGACCTGTAACAGAACATACGTAATAATGATGACGGCCGTTCCGAGCGTTCCGATGATGTCGTACCAGGCAAAGGTCATTGCATTCGGGCGATGTACCCCGTCGCCCCAACGGCCCAAACTGCCTTCTTACCTTTCGCCTGAACTGCGTTGTAGTTAATCTGGTCAAGGTTAGTCCAGGTCTTACCGCCGTCTGATGAAATATCGGATCCGCTCGAACCAACGGCGACGATAGTTTTGCTGTCGACGTAGGCAACGCCTGAACGGTACCCGCCGAGGCCTTTGCCCGGAGCCCACGTGACGCCGCCGTCGCTGGTAAACGCAAGGTTAGCCCTGCTTTCTGTCGGCTTTTCATAGTTTCCGCCGACGAGCACGCCGTTCTTTGCGTCCCACATAGCGATCGAAAAGATCCCGCTGCCCGAGGTGCCGCTGATCATCGGCGTGTTTGCGACGTCCCATGTCTGGCCGCGGTCGTTTGAGCGGAAGACGCGGGCCGCATCGCCGCCGGAAACGAGAAACGCTGTCGACTTTCCGCTCGCGATCAAACACGTTCCGCTTGCGGCAAAGGCGGCCTCGCCGTCACGTGCGGCTGGCATTTTGTTGCTTTTGATCTCTTTCCAGGTCTCGCCGTCTTTGGTTTCTATTAGGACGTAATGCCCCTCGACCGGGTCGCTCATCGCGAGGCAATTCTTCGCGTCCCAACAGGCGATCGCGTCAAAAAAAGCCTCTTTTTTCTCGTTAATGAACTGCTCCTTCCATGTCGCCCCGCCGTCCACCGTTTTATAGATACGCGAACTGTCACCATTGCCAATGCTCAAAATATAAGCCGTCTTTTCGTCAAAAGCCTCGATGTCGCGAAAATCCAGCTTCTCACCGCCGGGAACCGTCATCACCTTCCACGTCGCCCCACCGTCAACGGTTCGCACGACCGTGCCGCCTGTGCCGCTCGCCCAAACGACCTTCTCGCTGACAACCGAAAGCCCCCGAAAACCAGCTTTTGTATCAACGATCTGTTTCGCCCACTGCCCATATGCCGAACTGCAGCCGAGCAAGATCGAGAACATCACGGCCAAAATAATTCTCTGCTTCATGAATGAAATTGTATCAGAAAGCCCGCCGCCAAAGAGGCTGAGAGTCGCCGCTCTTTTTACTTAGGCACGAGCTTCAGTATGTTGCCAATGGCCGAACCCCTCGATATCGCGAATGTTTTCCCGTCTGGCGATACGCTGAAGTTTCCGATCTTCTGGTCGGTAAACTTAGTAATTTGATACCTGCTGAGGTCGACCGAGTTGACGAACCAAATATTGCTGAAGCTCTCTCCATTATCTATGTAATAGATGCCGCTGCCATCAGGTTTCCACTCGAAGAAAACAGTCGCGGGAATGTTTAGATCCCGATACTTACTTAGGTCAGGTCCCGAAAAAAGCACGTATCTCCAGGGGTTCTTTTCTTTTTCGTTGCGGTCGTTGAAATAAGCTGCAAACACAGAGGGGTCTGCCGGCGAAACACGCACCGTCCCTGGGCCCTTGCCCATCAGCTTGACCGGCTCGCCGCCTTCGATCGGACGCTTTTGCAGGCCATCGGAGAGGTAGTATAGCCACTTGCCATCCGGCGAGATCTCCGGTGCGGCTTCGTAATTTCCATTGGTGATCTGTTTAAGGTCGTCGCCGTCAAGATCGACCTGCCAGATGTGCCACTTACCAGTCTTGTTGTAACCGAATACGACCGATCGACCGTCCGGTGTTACATCGGCATAATGCGGGAATGCTCCTTTATCAAAAGTAAGCTGCCGCTGAGCTAAAGAATCTATGTCCATCCGCCATAAGTTCCCGAGGCCGATGCCCTCCGCTTTCGAAAAAACGAGCGAACGCCCGTCGCGGGTCCACGCGAGAGCGGTTGCCCCGTTCGGCCGATCATCGTCAAAGGTAAGCTGCCGCGCGCTGTCCGGATCGTCGACCGGGACAAGGAAAAGATTCTCTGATTTTGTCCACGTCGACGCCATGATGAACGATCCGTCGGACGCGACGCGAAACTCGCGATAATCGTTGTCATCGTTGGTGATATTCCGGGCCGCCCCAGTCCGGTGGTCAAGATACCAAAGCTGCATCGGATCTCCCTGATCCTCACGGACCATGACATAGAGGGCTTCGCCGTTCGGGGCCCAGTAAGGTTGATGCGCAGCGTGCCAATCCGGTGCGGGGATGTCTTTGTGTGCCCCCGTAGAGATATCTATCTCGACCAGGTGTACCCGGCCGCGTTCGCCTGGTTCTTTTTTGGTAAAAGCGGCAGCTGCAAACCTTTTTCCGTCGGGCGACCACGCAGGGGCAGCTCCCCAGATGATAAATCCCTCTGTACCGCGTCGTACCGTGATCGTTCGCTTTTCACTCCCGTCGCGAGACCTGCAGATCTCGAGGTGATGCTCTTCATTTTCAGGAACTCGCCGATAATATGCCACCCATTCGCCATCGGGTGAGAGCATGTAATGGTGGGTTAACTCACGAGTAATTAGCTGTGGAGTGCCGCCGTAGATCGGTATGCGGTAGATACTCTTTTTTAGGTCTCCCTGAAGCCCGGCGTAGTAAATGCTGTTTCCATCCGGTGAGAACTGAATGTTGAGTATCTGCTCTTCCTGCGGCTGAATGATGGTTGTCTCACTCTTTGAAGCTAGGTGGTAGAGGCTGAGAGCGTACTTGTTGTCGGCTGTATGCAGTACGTACGCCGCGTTTTCATTGTCCGGCGAGAGGCCGACATAAAACGCACGTCCCGATGCGGTGATCTTTTCATACGAAAGACGAACGTTCGGGTCGGCAACCGATGGGGCAGCAGGGCCCGCATTCGTGATCAAAGCAAAATAAAGGCCGACCGCTCCAATCAGGATCGCAACGCCGACGGCGGCAAATGCAACTCGGGACCGCTGCGGCCAGGCGTTGCCGACGATCTCAGGTTCCTCAACATATTCCCGCTCAGTTATCGATGTTTGCTCGATGATCTCGCGCTCTATCGTAATATCGGGCATCTGTCGTTCAGAAGCTCCCTCAATGAATCGATAACCGCGACGGGCCACCGTCTGGATCAGATCGTCTGGAAGACCATGCTGCTTGAAGATCTTTCTCAGCAGGTAAACATTTTGCGAAAGAACTCCTTCTTCAACATAGGTGCCGGGCCAAACGCGTTCGAGGAGCTCATCTTTTGAAACAACCTCGCCTTCCCGCTCCACGAGAGCACATAGCAACTCGACCGCCTTTACGGGTAGATCAGCGGGTCCTTCGTTAACCCACAATATTCGCCGATCTAAGTCGACGGCGAACCCGCCGATCCTTCGTAAGTTGTTGTCCCCGCTACGCATACGGCCCGAAGAGAATCTTTGAGAAATCTTTGAGATTCAAAAAGGATTTCGCCCGGAGAAAAATCTAAGAATATCTAAACTCCGGAGCTAATCGGCATATTTGGCGATTTTACAGCAGAAATGATCATACGAAAAGACATTTTCATCGAGACCCGTCGAGTCGAAAGGATAACCGTTCGCTTTGGTATTTCTTCAGTCGAGCATGGCGAGGGTTCGCAGGCGAGCGTCAACGACGTTTGGTTTCGAACTGCTCTCGACGCTGAAAGGGCCACCGGCGAAGCTCGGGAAATACCTGATGAGGAAAAACAAATGGAGCTACCTAGGAGGAAGGAATGAAATTTTATTCAGTATTTATCGCATCGATGATCTTCTTGTTTTCTGTCGAGGCGGCGGCTCAGACTACCGAGTTCACATATCAGGCCCAGTTGCAAAACGCATCCGTCCCGGCCAACGGCCTTTTCGACCTCGAATTCCGGCTCTACACCGAGGCATTAAGTGGCGGTCTGCTTGGGTCGCCGATATCCAGGAACGGCGTTTCTGTTGCCGGCGGGGTATTTTCAGTAAATCTTGACTTTGGGGCTCAATTTGACGGAACTCCGCGTTACCTGGAAATACGTATCCGGCCGGCTGGCAGCGGATCATTCAACACGCTGTTGCCGCGTCAACTAATTTCGAGCACACCGTACACCGTCAGAAGCCTTACGGCGCAGAACGCAACCCAGGCCGAGAGTGCAGCAGTAGCGATAAATGCTCTCGATTCAACCGCTCTGGACGGACTACCTGGATCGAGCTACCTAAAAACAGATGGCGACGGCTCCGGCCTGACAAACCTTAACGCGTTTCGCATCACGACCGGCGTGCTCGGCGTGCCGCGTGGCGGTACGGGCCTCGGCTCGCCCGGGACGAATGGCAATTTTCTTCGCAGCAACGGCACGACGTGGATAAGCTCAGGCATCCAACCGACCGATGTGCCCGGCAACCTTACCAACTACGTCCAAAACACGACGACCCCGCAATCTTCCAGTAACTTCAATATCAGCGGGACGGGAACCGCCAATTTATTTAATGCCGCCCTTCAATACAATATCGCCGGCAATCGTATGTTGAGTGCAACAGGAACGGCAAATACCTTCCTAGGCACCAGTGCCGGAGCCAATAATTCGTCAGGCGATTTCAATACTTTCGTTGGAAGACGGGCGGGAGGGCAGAATGAGATCGGGAGCAGCAATACCTACATTGGAGCGAACAGCGGTCAGTTCGGTTCCACTGGAAACGGAAACACGTTCGTAGGTCGTGATGCTGGATCGGAAAATACTACCGCCTCATCGAATACCTTTGTCGGTTCCTTTGCGGGAAGCTCAAACAACGCGGGAACTAGCAATGCATTTTTCGGAGCGAGTGCGGGTTTGGCAAACATCTCGGGCAGCTTTAATTCGATCTTTGGTGCCTTCGCCGGCGACGCAAATAATACAGGCCAAGACAACTCCTTTTTTGGAGCCGCAGCAGGCGGCGCCAATACATCCGGATACGAGAACGCATTCTTCGGAAGGAGGTCTGGAGAGGCAAACATTATTGGCTTCTACAATAGTTTCTTTGGCGCGGGGGCCGGAGCGGCGAATATTACCGGTGTTAGCAATTCGTTTTTTGGGCGCGGGGCCGGTGCGGCAAATATCGGAGGCGAAGGCAATACTTTCGTTGGGAGAGATGCAGGTATCGCTAACACAAATGGCGACAACAATGTGATCATTGGCAGATTTGCCGGTGGCGGCAACGTGGACGGTGACGGCAATATCTTTATCGGTCGAAGTTCAGGTGCGATAAATGTCAGCGGCTCAAACAATACAACAATCGGGGACGGTGCCGACGTGCTCTCGACCAATCTCTTCAATGCGACCGCGATAGGACACCGGGCCGTAGTCGCGGCGAGCAACTCTCTCATACTCGGGCCGGTAAACGGTTTAAATAGTTGCCTGCCGATGTTCCAGTGCGACACGCCTAACGTCGGAATCGGCACCACAAATCCCTTGTCCCGCCTCGACGTTCGCGGAAACGTTTTTGTCGGACTGACAGAGACCACTGATGCCCTGGGAACAAATAATCTTCTAGTCAACAACGACGGTGGCGACGTTCGCAATTCATTTAGACTCGACGGGTCAAACAATAACTTCTTCATCGTCGCCCGTTCGGGCACCGGTTCGGCGGTTGGCACCGGCATGGTATTTCGTACCGCGCCAGCAGGCGGCGGCGAATTGAACCGGCTAATTATCAATCCAAACGGAACTGTACAGATACTCAACCTCGGCACGGAAGGCAATACCGCGATGTGCCGTAACGCGGGCAACGAGTTCTCAGTTTGCGTGTCCTCGGCGAGATTCAAACGCAATATTCGAGACTTTGGTTTTGGTTCGCAGCTTGTTCAGCAGCTTCGGCCCGTGACCTTTGACTGGAAAACGGATGGAAAGCCTGACCTCGGCCTTGTAGCCGAGGAGGTCGCCGCGGCCGAACCTCTGCTCGCAACCTACAATGAAAAAGGCGAGGTCGAGGGCGTCAAATACGACCGCGTCGGCGTGGTCATGATCAATGCTTTCAAGGAACAGCAGTCCCTGATCAACGAGCAGCGGCAAACCATCGAATCGCAGGGCCGTCGCCTGGACGAACAGGCGAAAACGATCGAGGCACTTCGAAAGGCAGTTTGCTCCATATCGAAAGAATTAGAGGTCTGCCGGTAGGGGCTCATTGGGTAGTAAAAAACTCCGCATTCTCTGAATATCGGAGAACGCGGAGTTTATTGCGACGTCGAACAAAGGCCCGATAATTACTAACTACTGGCTGCTAGCTCGGCAACGAGTGCTCTCCAGCCTTCGCTCTCGGGGATGCCCGGCTTTCGTTTGCCAAAAATTAGCGCGACGTTTTCGCCTTCGTTGTTAAAGAGTTCGAGGCTGGTGACGATGCCGTCGTCGGTTGGTTTCTTGACCACGTATGCTCGAGCGATCTTTTCCTGGTCGATGTGCAGGTTAAACGGTTCGTCCATCACGTTGAACCATCCGCGAGCCTCGACGACGTTTTCGACCGGGCCGGTGTGGATCTGGATCATTCCGTGATTGCCCACGAAGACCATGATCGGCAGCTTTCGTTCGCTGGCCGATCTGAAAATGAATTTGAACGAATCGGCGGGCATCGGCTTCACCATTTCAGGGTCGGCAAGCCGGAGTGCCTGCTCGCGTTCGACCTTGAATTTGCGGGTCATCGGATAGAAATCATGCGTATCCTTCAGCTCGGCCCAAGCCTTTCTGAATCCTTCGACATCGATCTCGCTGTCTGGCCTCTCGACCGGTTTTGCAGCTCTTTCAGCAACCTCGAGCGTCGCGGTCTGATCGTCCGACCGAAACTGCACAACGATCTTCTCGTATTCGCTCACATCGCTGGCGTCGGTCAGATAGACCTTGTGGATCGCATCACCGGCGGCGTCAAAGAACTGAAAACTTCGCATCGTGCCGCGAGCACCTTCGTCGATCGAGGCAAAAGCAAACCTCCATGGGCTAAAAAAGATCCGGAGGTCGATGTCGTCATTCACCGCGAGCCCCATCGGGCCGTGGCCTTTGATCGATTCGACGTTCTTGTATTCGCCCTTGCGTTCGTGAACGATCTCTTCGTTGCGGGTCAACGCCATTATGCGGCCGAGGCGATGGAATTCCTGAAGGATCTCGACGAATTCCGGCCGAAGCTTCGTCACATTCTGACCGGTTCTGGTCGCCAGCAATTGAGCTTCGGTCACGCCAAGCAGTTTCGCTGCGTCGCGGATGCGTAGTTTTGGGTTCTCTTCTTTCACGCGAGCCCACGCCGTGCTGAGGTCTGTCTTATCGATTGCGGTTGTTGGTGTCATACGTTTCCTTTTATTCAGGCGTCTCGATCATTAAAAAGCGCCGTGAAATTACTATATCTATTGATATCAAAATTAAACACATCGAGGATCGAGTCCCGCGTCAATATCGCCCTCGGTGCCCCAAACGAATGGACCCTGCCGCCCTTTAACATATAGACCCGATCACAGAACGCGGTCGCCAGTGCAATGTCATGCAGCACTATCAGAACGCCGGTTTGCTGTTCGGCAAATTTGCGAGCGATCTCGAGCGTGAGATGCTGATGGGCGAGGTCGAGACTCGACGTCGGCTCGTCGAGCATCAGGTACCGCGAGCCCTCCGGCGGTTTCTCCCAAATCTGCGAAAGCACGCGGGCGAGCTGGACGCGTTGCCGCTCGCCGCCGGAAAGCGTCGGATAAAGCTGGGCGGAAAGATGCGTCGCATCGACCAGTTCGAGAGCCTCGCGAACGATCTCGCGGTCGATGCCGCGTTCGCGTCCGACGATATGCGGATTGCGGCCCAGCATTACGACCTCGAACGCAGTCAATGGAAAATTAAGCTCCGAATGCTGCGAGAGCACCGCCCTTCGCCGCGCAAGTTCCGCCGGTTTTACCGTCTTCACGTCGCGTCCGTCAACGATGATCGAGCCCTGCATTCCGGCCTCGCCGCACATTGCTTTGAGCAGAGTCGATTTACCGGCTCCATTCGGGCCGATCAGACCGACGACCTCGCCCGGCGAAAAGCTTGCCGTGACCCCGTTGAGTATCGTGCGGCGTCCGCGTTCAACTGATACGTTGCGAGCTTCAAACATTTTTCTTTACAAGCAGCCAAACAAAAAACGGCACACCAATGATCGCCGTCACGATGCCAATCGGAACCTCAGCCGGAGCGAGGGCCGTTCGCGAGATAACGTCGCCGTTTACGAGCAGCACCGCACCGAGCAGAGCCGAATTCAGCAACAGATGGCGATGGTCAACTCCGGTCGTGAGCCGCAGCAGATGCGGCACGATCAATCCGACAAAACCTATCGCCCCCGAAACCGCGACCGCCGCTCCGACCGCCAGAGCGACGAAACATATAGCCTGCCATTTAAGACGCTCGACGTTCACGCCGAGGTGCGCGGCGTCCGCCTCGCCAAGCAGGATGACATTAAGCGGCCGAGCAAGCCGCGTCAGCCCGAAAACAGCGATCCCGATCAGCGGCACAGCAACAAGCAAACTATTCCAAGTCGCTCCGCCGAGGCTGCCCAGATTCCAGAAAAGGATGTTACGCAATTGGGCGTCGGTCGCCAAAAAGCTCATCAACCCGATACCCGCGACCGCAAAAGCATTGACCGCAATGCCCGCGAGCAGCATCGTCGCGACATTCGACCCAACTTTGCTCTTGCCGATGCGATATACCGTGTACGTTGCCGTTATACCGCCCGCAAATGCCACGAAAGGCAGCAAATACGGCGTCTTAAATGACAGAGCACTGATCGAAAGACTTTCGCCGAGCACGATTCCAAGCGAAACCGCAAACGCCGAGCCGGTTGAAACACCGATAAGTCCGGGATCTGCCAGTGGATTTCTGAACAGGCTCTGCAGAACCGAACCTGAAACCGCCAGCCCCGCTCCGACCGCAATGCCGAGCAAAAGCCGCGGAAGCCGGATCGCCGTCAACACGGACGCCTGCTGCTCCGAAACCGCGATATCGACGCCGATGCCGAGTTTATTAAGCAAAATGCCGAGAACCTGAAGCGGGGTCATCTCAACGGCTCCGATGCAGAGCGATACTACCGCCGATAGGACGACCGCGACGCCAAGCCAAAGCGTCGCCCGGCTCGCCCGCGAACGAACCTTCGTGCCCTCTTTTTCAGCCGATCTTGCCCGGGCCGCGGCGATCGGTGGATTTGTCGCTTCGATAGGTGTCACTTTATCTTTTCGGAAAGTTCCTTCACAGCCAGTCCGAGCCTTGGCGAGAAGCCGAGGAGCAAAACGTCGTCCACAGAGACGATCTTCCTGTTTTTACCGGCAGGCGTGTCGGCCACCCCAGGCAAGGCCAGAACCGCGTCGACCCCGCCCATGGCTTCGAGCCCGCGGGCAGGCAGCAAGATCACTTCAGGCTGCGCCGCTACGAGAGCTTCGGCAGTTAGCGGCTTGTACAGTTCAAACTCTGTGATCGCATTCGCCCCACCGGCGAGCTTGATCATCGCGTCGGCCGGCGTTCCTGTACCGCTAACCTGTGGCGAACCAGCCCCGCGGGCAAAAATGAACGCGACCTTTCGCTTTCGTTCGAGCGAGGTGACGACCCGTTCTGCCTCTGCCATCTCACCCTCAAGCTTACTAACCAGCGTCTCGCCCTGGTCTTTTTTGCCGAGCAGCTCGGCGATCTGCCGGATCTTTGCTTTTGTGCCCTCGAAAGTGTTGTCGGTGTTCACGCGAGCGATCTTTATCCCCGCATTCTCGATCTGCTGGATCGCCGGCGGCGGCCCGGCATCGGCCGAGATGATCACGAGCGTCGGCTTCAGCGAAATAACGCCCTCCGCGGAAAGCGTCCGCTGATACCCGACCTGGGGTAGCTTCGCCGCCGCCTCGGGATAAACGCTCGACGTGTCCGTCCCAACCAGACTCGCCTCCGATCCAAGAGCGTAAATAGTCTCAGTCGTCGCCCCGCCCACCGAGACTATCCGCATATCGCCAATCGAACTCGATCCGGCGGTAGAAGCACACCCAACAGAAAGCAGCCCCGCTGAACAGAGGACTATCGCAAATGCCAAGGACCTAAAAAATGGGACTGAACAATTATAAGAAAAAATAGACATTGCAAGCAGATAATGAAATTCATTTTCAATTATAGATTTCAGTGTCGGAATGTCAAACGCAAAGAATGCTTCGCGTCTGTTCTACGCATTCCGGAAGTAAAATCTTTACCCGAACACAAATCTGTGATAAAAAGCCACGTAGCAACCAAATTTAACGGAGGTCATAGAATGTCCAGAGTCGCACTATCCCTTTTGCGGGGATCTGTAATGCTATTTATTTGTCTGGTCCCAGTTTCCGCTCAGACGACTGAGATCGTCTTTCAGGGACAGCTGCAGAGCACGGGAACACCGGCGAATGGAAACTTCGATATGGAGTTCGCGTTGTTTGATCTCGTGGGAGGCGGTTCGCAGATA